>Ga0302203_1000197_pt1 | contig 26267 bp, 21 predicted proteins | sample II_Fen_E1_1_FD_194576 | JGI IMG/M metagenome (GOLD analysis project Ga0302203, IMG submission 194576) | Peat permafrost microbial communities from Stordalen Mire near Abisko, Sweden - II_Fen_E1_2 | ecosystem: Environmental > Terrestrial > Soil > Wetlands > Permafrost | place: Sweden: Abisko...
AAGAACAAGTCCTTACGACCATTAATCATACAAGCACATAATTCAACAACAACTTCACTATTATCATCTACGTATTTTAATCGTGTTCTTGCATGGCGTACTGTTTTTCCTTGTTTCAATTCACGAATAATCGTTTTTATATAATCACGCGTAGGAAACACTTCGTCCTTACGGGCATTAAATTCCTGAATGTTGCTCAATTTAAGAAATTTGAGAGCCGGTTCATTAATTTCGACTAGATTGTTCTTTTTGTCAAAAACAAGTGTATATGCAGGAAGAGATTTGAGCATGACCATCATCTCCTGTAAATTTTCTGCGATTGAGAGATATTTATACATACTATTTAGATTTAAAATAATACAATTATTACAGTTTAATTTATTTAAATTTTGAGATACTTATGATTCCAGATTAGTTTAAAAAAGACAATATAAAATCTCTGATAATGCAAATCATGATGCCTACAATGGCAAGTATAAACATGACCAAGGCAAGTATAAACATACTCAAACCAGAGACAATGGAATTCCACATATAACTATCTGTTTTCCTACTGCAGTTAAAAACTTTATATTCAAAAAAAATATGTTCAACCTATCTATTTTGCTTACTTCGTTAGCAAAAAGCAAGCAAACCAGTTCTTATCCAGAATGGGGGGCATTTAATTGATCATTATTGTCCGTTTGGTTTGAAAATTACACCTACTGTGGCAACCATAATTTTAATGTCCAGAAAAAGTGACCAATTATCAATATAGTCCAAATCCATCTCCATCCATTCATTAAATGTCACTTTATGACGACCCCAAACTTGCCATTTACAAGTAATACCGGGTTTCATACTCAGACGACGCAATTGGTGCCTCTTATACTGTTGTACTTCTTTAAGAAGTGGTGGGCGCGGTCCTACAATAGACATATCCCCTTTTATAACATTCAGAAACTGAGGTAATTCATCCAGAGATGTTTTACGAAGTATGTGGCCTAACCGAGTTATTCTCGGATCATTTACTATTTTAAAAACAGGGCCATCCGCTTCATTCTGTTTTAATAATTTTGCCTGAAGTTCTTCTGCATTACTTACCATGGTACGAAACTTATAACAGGTAAATCTGCGACCATTTTGCCCTATACGCTCTTGTTTGAAAAATACAGATCCTCCATCCTGAAGTTTAATTGAAACTGCAATTAAGAAAATTACAGGTGAAGAGACAAACAGTGCAAATGTGCTCAGCAAAATATCCATAACTCCTTTTATTTTCAACCCGATATAATTCTCAGAAGTTGTTTGATGGGTTATAAAGTTATGATCGAATATCGGATTAATAGTATAATTGAAATTTAGTTTCTGCTTGAAAAACTGCTGCATAATATGTAACCTGACACCTATTTCGTTTAACTCATAGATCATTTGCTCCAGATTATAACGCTTATCGCTCAAAGGGAGGCAATAGAAAACATCATCAATAGGATAGAGTGTTATATAACGTCTGAGCGTATCCTGATTACTGATTATATGAGCTTTTTTATATGTCTCTTTAAATACTTTATCCGGTGATATAATGGCTAGTAATCTATAACCCCAGTCTTCTGCTTTTAAAAATGAAGTTATAAATGAAGAGGAAGTTTCATCTGCAAGTATAATTACGTTTCGGCTGTTGTATCCTCTCTTTCGGAGATAACGCATTGAATAATACAACATAAACTTGAAACAGATTAATGCTAACAGATCTGCAGTGAAAAATACCGATAAGTACCTGAAAGAATTATCAATGTGCCTTAGGTAAGGAACAAGTTGTAGTTCAAGTAATAAAAACAGAGATCCAAAAAATACTGTTACTGCATAACCGCGCAGCATACTGAATGTAGAGCTTGCTCTGAAAATAACCCCCAAATGAAGTTTGTATATGAATGCACTCCATAATAACGTAATCTGACTTATCAGAATTATTTTTTCATTTAGCGTAAAAACTTGTTTCGGAAAAAAACGCTCTATAAATATAAATATCAGTACTGTAATGGCTATTTGCACCAAAGTCATTAATAGTGATAGCCATGATTCTCTTCTATTTAGCATAATGTTTAGATTTTTTTATTGGACAGACAAAATAACAAACTCATATTATTTCAAATAAGAACTGATTGTTTTTATGTTTTAAAAGATTCAGATCTACAAGACAGGGTAGACCCTATCAGTGCAAATTGGATTAACTGGCATAAAAACATGTTAATTGAAGAATAAGAATTAAATTTTCAACAGACAACAGGATTGTTGTCCAGATTAGTCAAAACGTATAGCAGAATTGTTTGAATCACTGCATTCAATGATTGCTTTTTTTATCACTTTGGCGGGATTTCCTGCCACAATTGAAAAAGGTTCAGTATTTTCTATAACTACTGATTCGGCGCCTACGGTTGTATAATGTCCCAGAGTTACTCCCGGCCTGATACAGGAGCCAGTGGCAATCCAGCAACCATTGCCTACAACAACAGGAGCCATTGCCAGACCACTGCTTCCATCCGGCTGACTTTTTGTTATTAGATTTACCTCCCTGCCAATACGGCATTTGTCTTTTATTTTGATTTTATCATCGCAATAAGCGCATGTATAAGCATCCAGTCTTGATAAATGACCCATTTCAAAATTCCATGGTTGGTAAATTGTAACTGTTCTGCTAATTCGGGCTGTGTTGGCTACTTTTGCTCCAAAAATGCGCAAAAGGATAATTCTGGGCAACTTTAGCCAGGTTGGAAAGAGCCTGAATAAGGTGACATTGATAAGTCGCCACAAAAAGCTCTTAATCTTTAGTAAATTCTGCGAAGAAGTGGCTCGGACTGAAGTTGATTTCAAATTATTGTGCATAATATCGAATTCTAAGTAATTACAAATAAAGAGTTAGGAGTCACAAGATGTTGATCTGCATTTGAGTTCAGAAGACAAATCGTTAAACACTGTTGTTTACTTAATAAATCCAACCGATCTTTCAATTTCCGATAAGGAAGGAAAAAATTAAAAGCTTATAATTTATTCGTTCAGGTACCAGGCGTACATTTGCTTCACACCTTCTTCAATTTCAATTTGATGATGCCAACCCAGATTATGTAATTTACTTACATCAGTCAGTTTTCGCATGGTTCCATCGGGTTTATCGCTATTAAAATACAATTCACCCTGATATCCTACGGTTTCTACAATTAGTTCAGCCAAACGACGAATGCTAATCTCTTTGCCGGTACCAATATTGATATGACAGTTACGAATATCCTTGTCACCTTCAGAATAGGTGTCTTTGAAATCAACATTTTCCAGAATATAAATACTGGCATCAGCCATTTCTTCACTCCAGAGAAATTCTCGGAGCGGAGTTCCCGTACCCCATAATTCAACCTTTTTGTCGGTAATACCATACTTGAAAAGAATATTAGTAATAGCTTCCCGGCTATTACCTCCAATGATGTTTTCCACCGGGCGTTTATTCAAGTCCTTACGTACAGCTTCAAAATTTCCTTCATATAGGTATTTTCCCAAATGAATTTTTCGAATCATAGCGGGTAATACATGGCTTCGTTCCAAATCAAAATTATCATGTGGACCGTACAAATTAGTTGGCATCACAGCAATGTAATTTGTGCCATATTGCAGGTTATAACTTTCACACATTTTCAGTCCGGCAATTTTGGCTATTGCATACGGCTCGTTGGTATATTCCAGCGGTCCGGTGAGCAATTCCGTTTCTTTGATGGGCTGAGTAGCTTCCCGTGGATAAATACAGGTACTACCCAGAAAAAGCAATTTCTTTACTTCGTGACGAAAACTTTCTCCAATTACGTTTTGCTGTATTTGCAGATTCTTATAAATAAAATCAGCACGATATACGCTATTGGCCATAATGCCACCCACATGTGCAGCAGCCAGTATCACATACTCAGGTTGTTCCGTATCAAAAAAAGTACGAACCTCGCTCCCATCCTGCAAGTCCAGTTCCTTATGACTTCTGCCAATCAGATTTGTATACCCTTTTTGTAGCAGATTGTTCCAGATAGCGGAGCCCACTAATCCGCGATGCCCTGCTATATAAATCTTTGCTTCTTTATTCATGATTGACAAAGTAATTAAGAATGTAGCTTTTTTACATACTTCAAATCGTGCTCTACCATAATTCGTACCAGTTCAGGAAAAGAGGTTTGAGTCGGATTCCAACCCAACAGGGTTTTCGCCTTGGTCGGATCTCCCAACAGTTGTTCCACTTCAGCCGGACGGAAGTATTTCGGATCCACCTCCACCAGTACATTACCGCTGGCAATATCAATTCCTTTTTCATCTACTCCCTGACCTTCCCAACGAAGCTCAATACCGACCTCTTTAAAAGCCAGCGTAGCAAACTCACGAACTGTGTGATATTCACCGGTAGCAATTACAAAATCCTCCGGAGTTTTATGCTGTAGAATCAGCCACATACATTCCACATAATCCTTTGCATATCCCCAGTCGCGCAACGAATCCAGATTTCCCAGATATAACTTATCCTGAAAACCCTGAACGATACGGGCAACTGCCAACGTTATCTTACGAGTTACAAAAGTTTCACCACGGCGCTCACTTTCATGATTAAACAGAATACCGTTAACAGCATACATACCGTAGCTCTCACGATAGTTTTTAGTAATCCAGAAACCGTATTGTTTGGCTACACCATAAGGAGAGCGTGGATAAAAGGGTGTGGTTTCCTTTTGAGGCACTTCTTGTACCAATCCATACAATTCAGAGGTAGAAGCCTGATAGATCCGGGTTTTTTCTTCCATCCCGAGGATACGTACCGCTTCCAACATGCGAAGGGTACCTACTGCATCGGCTTCCGCCGTATATTCCGGCACATCAAACGAAACCTTTACATGGCTCTGTGCAGCCAGGTTATAAATCTCGTCAGGGCGCACTAGTTTAATAATGCGTATTAATGAACTACTGTCAGTCATATCGCCGTAGTGCAGGTTAACTAATCTATTCCGCTTCATATCGCGCACCCACTCATCCAAATATAAATGTTCGATACGACCCGTATTAAACGATGATGACCGTCGCATAATTCCATGTACTTCGTACCCCTTATCAATTAAAAACTCAGCTAGAAACGATCCATCCTGTCCGGTTATTCCGGAAATCAACGCTATTTTTCCCATATTTTTTTGTTTTTGGTTGTTATTATTTTATCTGAAATATTTATTAAAAAGGATCACCCGAAAAAGCCACTAAAAACACAGATTATCAATTTTATTTCAATTGTGATACATATTGTTTTATCTCCTGTTCATTCTCCTTTCTGCAAATCAGTAAGCGGTTTTCTGATTGCACGATAATTAATCCGCTCACACCCTGTATGACGGCTTCTGTAGATTCTGGCAAAGATACCAGACAGTCGCTCACTTCTTCGTACACAACTTTTCGGTTGCCGGATGCAGTGTCAAAGGAAGTATTTCCCCGACTGTCTTTGGTCTGAAGTTCATGCAATGCATTCCAAGCTCCAAGATCCGACCAGCTAAAGCAAGCTTCTTGTACTACTATGTTCGAAGCTTTTTCCATTATGCCGTAATCTACCGAGATATTCTCACAGTTGGGATATAACTTGTCAATAAATGCTTGTTCATTTTCGGTATAATAAACACCTGTTCCATCCTCAAATTGTTGTGCTATTTGCGGTAAATGATCACGGAAAGCTTGTTCGAAGGTGCTGACCGATGCCATGAAAATACCGGCATTCCAGTAAAAACCTCCTTGAGCCAGATATTCCTGTGCACGTTCTAACCCTGGTTTTTCACGAAAGGAACGAACCGGATAAACAGAAGATTCTTCCAACTTTACCGAACGATCTGCTTCTGCTTCTATATAGCCATATCCGGTTTCCGGCCCTGTAGGCTGAATGCCCAGCGTCATAATCACCGGATGGGTAGTTATATACTCCAAGCCCAATTGCATATTCTGTACGAAATTTTCGGTATCGGGAATAAAGCTATCGCTGGGTAATACCAGAATACAGCCTTCGGGATCAATCTGACGAATCTTCCAAACTGCATAGGCTATGCAAGGTGCCGTATTGCGCATGCAGGGTTCTCCCAATACTTGTTCCTCTTTTAAGCCGAGGACCTGTTCCAGTACCAAGGGCAAGTAGGCTTTAGCAGTGACTACATAGATATTCCCTACCGGACAAAATGCACTTACCCGCTCTACGGTTTGCTGTATCATAGTAGCTCCCATTTGCAAAATATCTAAAAACTGCTTGGGCTTAGCCGCTGTACTTTGTGGCCAAAAGCGGGAACCTATCCCTCCGGCCATAATGACGGTGTATGTATTTCTCAAAATCATTTTTCTATTTTGAAGTGAATCTTTTTTATTCAACTTTAGTTACATAAAAATCCTACAATTCTACTGGTATATTTTGTTCTTCCAAATTTATTTTTCGATTCTTTTTTGCAAATTGCGGACACTTATTACAAATTTCAGACAGCTCTCCTTTTCTGGTAAAGGATTTGCGTAAATTGACTATACTCTTATGATTTCTCAATTTATCCTTTTTGAATTTTTTTGCAAATCCTATACTTTCCATTCCAAAATCCTCACCAAAATCACAAGCAAAATAACTTCCATTTGATATTATTGAGCCTGAGAGCCATATATAATAGCAGCCCAATTTTTTTCTATCTTCAGGATGGCCTTTAAAAAAAGATGCTTCCCAGCCTGTTCTATTACAATTTTGAATTATTGTAAATTTCCATACACCAAGAGATTCTGCTAATTTTTCTACTACTTTTTTATCAATTATTGTGTTTTTGAATTCTAAGTATTGAAATTCAACTTTCAATTGTGAATTTCTTTGTTTTATCAATGTAGTTAATCTTTGTATGTTATTTATCACTAAATTAAAGTCTCCTCCAATCCTATATTGAGAATAAGTTTCTGGATCAATGCCATCTACAGCTATAATTAAATGATCTAGTTTAGAATCTACTATATCAATCAAGTCTTTATCACTAAATTTTAATGAAAAATTAGAACTAATGCAGGTTGCTACCTTATTTTCATTTAAAAAGTTAACTATTTTGGTTACATCCTTATTTAAGAAAGGTTCACCTTCATCATATAGATTAATTTTCAAAAGATATGGGAGAAAATCTTTAATTGCAATTTTAAAGTCATCTAATGATGTTATTTTATTTTTCTTTCTTTCAATACTATAATTTTCAGCACCTCCGAGTAAACATCCAGAACATCTAAGATTACATATAGAACTGACTTCAAATCGAATATATATTGGGAAACTTTTACTTATGCTTATCTTTAATTTAAATTCAATAAGTGCCAAAATTATATTTACACATTTTCTTATTGTTAGATATTTAAAAAAGAATGTTATATGTCTCTTTAGCGATTTATATAACGGAGCCTTTCGATCAGAATTATTATCAAGTATTGTCTTTTTCATCTTACTATTTATTTGTGATTTAAGCATTTATATCTTCATTATAAATTTAAGGTGTTAATTGATTTTAAAGTTGGAAGTTATTTATAAGAATTTTTTTTAATATTTCTTCAAAAAGGGTAAAATATACTGTGGTATTTTTCGGGATATTTTGCACATCAGCGTAAAGTAGCCATACAGTCTGTAGTGTTGAATTATTTCCAGGTCTTCTGCAGATTTTTTCTTTTGCAAGCTGGCAGTTGTACTTTTGCCTCCCAAACGCATTTTTACAACCCATTCATTTAGATACACTTTTTTTATAGCAGTATTTACAAACCAGCGTAAAGAGATCTCATAATCACTTGCTATTCTATACGATGTTTTATACAAACCATATTTCTCAAATACTTCTTTCCGTACATAGATGGTTGTATGCAAAGGAACCCAGCCAAAAGGAATGTCGTGTTTGCTAAATTGCTTGGCGGGGTAAATTCGCTTTACAATCTCCGTATTTGTTTTTTCTACATACTGGCCTTTTGCATATACAATATCTGCATCTGTCTCTTGAAATGTTTTTACAATCTTTTGTAGTGTATCTGGTTCATAAAAAAGGTCATCGGAATGCAGAATGCCAATAATATCACCTGTTGCTTGTTTAATGCCCTTATTCAGACCGTCGTATAATCCCTTATCTTTTTCCGATTTATAAAAAGCCAATCCCTGTTTGAAAGTTTCTATTTTCTTTTGTGTACCATCCGTAGAGCCACCGTCTATGACAATATGCTCTACCTGCGGATAGGTCTGGCTTTGGACGGAACGAAGGCAATCGGCTATATAGGCCTGATTATTATAAACAACTGTAACAATTGAGATTTTCATATTTAAATAGGATTTAGCTTGATCAATGTCAGTAATTCAATATACTCTTGAAGAATACCTTAAGTTAGTTTTTAAAAGAGAACATCCGTGTGGATAGGAATGATAGCAATAATTCAGCTGTAAGTAGGGACAAACAGTTCTGTAAAAGATAATCAGATCTTTTAGTGATAATAAATTAAGCAGAAAGATGGGGGATGGGGGAATTCCAATTCATCCAAGCTTATATTGATTGAATTGTAGTCTAAAAAAACAAAAAGTCAATGACTTATAAGATTTAATTAGCAGGGAAGTTATATTCTGAAATTTATATTATAAGTGCGTTTAAGCCTATTTTACCAACTTAAAGAACTAAAGTTACAATAGAAATACCAACTATTGTACAATTAATGCGAATCAGGGGTTGGAGACAAGTATATTTTGCTTCTAAGTAAATTATTTCCCGTAGGGAATACATATCAATAGAAAATAAGACAAGCTCAATCAATTCCCCGCAGAGGATAAACATAGAAAAATATGAATGTCCTACGGACAATAAATATACATATCTCTCTATTCTATGGATATGTAAGTCCTACGGACTATTTTTCAGTTCCTGATTCGCATAATTATCATTGATATATTAATCCGCATTATCTTTTAGTTTAACCTCCTATTCGCTCGTACTGAATATCGAACTCTTTTAATTCTATTGAATTGTAGATATTTCGTCCATCCAGCACCAATGCATTTTTCATTGTTTTTTTGACCACTCCCCAGCTAGGCATTCGGAATTCTTTCCATTCGGTTACTAATAAAAGTGCATCGGCATCCAATACCGCATCATAAATATCATGTGCATAACTTATTTGTGCGATGGGCAAGCCTGACATCATTCTTTTTATACTTTTTTGAGCTTCAGGCATGGCTACCGGATCATAAGCACGCACGGTTGCACCTGCCAGTAGTATTTGTTCTATTAAAACCAATGACGGAGCCTCACGCATATCATCTGTATTTGGTTTGAAAGATAAACCCCAGATGGCAATAGTACGACCTTTCAAGTCTCCATTAAAGTATTTATTTAGTTTATGAAACAGCACCATTTTCTGATATGCATTTACGTCTTCTACCGATTTCAGTACCTTCATCTCATAACCGGCTTTATCGGCAGTATGGATCAAAGCTTTTACATCCTTCGGAAAGCAAGATCCTCCGTAACCACAACCAGGATAAAGGAACTTACTCCCGATACGTTGATCGGTACCGATTCCTTTTCTTACCATATTGACATCGGCTCCTAATAATTCACACAAATTGGCAACGTCATTCATAAACGATATACGGGTTGCTAACATGGCATTAGCTGCATATTTAGTCATTTCAGCCGAAGCGATATCCATAAATATCACCCGAAAGTTATTCAATAAAAACGGACGATATAGTTTAGTCATCAATTCTTTGGCTTTTTCACTCTCAATTCCAACCACTACTCTGTCAGGGCTCATAAAATCACTAATAGCATCTCCTTCTTTTAAAAATTCCGGATTTGAAGCCACATCAAAGTCTATACTGACTCCTCTTTTATCTTGCTCTTCTTGTATCGTTTTTTTTACAAGTTGTGCTGTACCCACAGGAACTGTACTTTTAGTCACCAACAATATATATTTATTCATATTCCGGCCAATAGTACAAGCGACTTCCAATACATATTTCAAATCTGCACTTCCGTCTTCATCTGGAGGTGTTCCCACCGCACTAAATATCACTTCTACCTCATTCAGTACTTCTGTAAGATCGGTTGTAAAATGCAACCGTTCTGCTTTTACATTTCTCGAAACCATATCTTCCAGTCCCGGCTCATAAATAGGAACAATACCCTCTTTCAGGCTTTTTATCTTTTGGATATCAACATCAACACAGGTAACATCTATTCCCATCTCAGAAAAACAGGTTCCGGAAACTAAACCGACATAACCGGTTCCAACAATTGCTATATTCATTTATTGCTATAATTTACATTAATATTTTTAAGAGTTTCTGATCTATACGCAGTATCAAAAATATCAAATGGGACAACTATAAATATCCCATTATAATGCTGGAGATGACAATGTGTACATTCCCACCATTTATTCCGGTATAATCAGAAAATACTTTGGAGTTAGTTTATCTTTTTATCGCCTCTAAGAGAAAAGCAACGATCAATAACTTAATAAAAATCAATTTAGTAGGATTTATATTCAAGGATTTATATTGTAAGTCTGCCTGATATATTCAATTATAGCATCCTTATCATTATTAAACTTCTTTTTAAGTTCATAGATTTTAGCATCTACTAAGAACCGGTACCAAAAGCCTTGCAGAAAGTGCCAAATCAATCCTTGCTTACCATCCAGAAAACCACGTAGAAGAATATATCGATAGATGAAATTAATAACCGGACGTATAAACAGTGGAAAGTTTAAATATTTTTGTTTTAACCATCGTTTTCTTTCTGCATCATTACCCCAGAACTTAGCGGTCACACTTTTATCATGTTGCAGGTCATTTAACGTTATAAAGTAATCTATTGCCTCTCGCGTGGCATAGTTGGTGTGTTTATTGGTCCACCAGCTAAGGTTGTTCAGATTATCATCAACAAAATCAAGTTGTATTTTTATGGCTCGCCCAGTAGTTAATACGATATGTTCATCCATCCAACGGTTTTCACAGATACCATGCCCATTACGATAAATGCGTAAATTCCATTTAGGATACCAACCACCATGCAAAAGAGGCTTCCCCATAAATACAATTTTACGACTAATAATTAGACCTGAAATATCCAAAGATAGTTCACTTAAATACTCTTTTAGGTTGATACCCGAAGTATTGTCAATATATTCATCTGCATCAATACGAATTATCCAATCAGTTTGAATATTGCAATTATCAATAGCCCAATTAAACTGCACTGCCTGATTGACAAATTTATTTTGTCGTATTTCCGACCTTAACTCTTCAGCTATTTGCAATGTATTATCAGTACTGAACGAATCAATTACATATATCTTATCTGCAATATTACGCAAGGAGTTGATACAACGTGCAATATGCAATTCCTCGTTATAAGTAAGTATTATGACTGTTATGGTTGACATTAATTACAAGTAATAGTCTTTTAAGTTAGTAACTTCAATTTCATCAACAAGTACCCTTTTACGAACTGTTTTACATGGATTACCTGCATTTACAGTCCATTCAGGAATATCTTTTGTTACCACCGAACAAGCTCCAATAACTGCTCCATCTCCAATTGTTATTCCTGGCATTATAAAACAATTTGCAGCTAACCACACATTATCTCCAATGCTTATCGGTTTTGCATACAAAGACATATAAGGATGTGAATAATCATGACTTGCTGAACAAATTGTCGTATCCTGTGAAACAACACTATTTGATCCAATTTTTATCTTAGAAAAATTATAAACCCAAACCCTTTTGCCTATTGCAGAATAATCTCCGATTTCAAAATTACTGGGAATATCAATTTTTACGCTACCGAATATTAATACTTTTTCACCTATTTTTGCTCCAAAAAATTTTAATAAAAAAATTCTCCATGAATTAAAGAAACGTGGAGTCCAACGTGCTAGAGAAAACCATGTAAAATTCCAAATTCCTCTATATAGTTTTTCTGAAAGATTCATATTTCTGTTACTCTTTAACAGCTCTACCTTTTTCATATTAAGTCATTTTATTTGATTTGGAATAAATAAACTTTGCTATAAATACAGGCAATAGAAATTGAATGAATATAGATATAATTTTTCTCTTTTTAGATTTTTGAAACTTTCTACTTTTAATCCAGAAATCAGAATTAATAGAATAGCCGTAAGCTTTTGCAACAAAATTGTCAATAAAAAATCTTTTTTCACTTACTTCAAATAATTGCCAATGTTCCAACGCCTTTTGTGTAACATCTTTTTTTTCTAATTCAGACAACAATCCTGGCATTGAAACAAGCCAATATGTTGGCCAAAACTTTTTCCATGATTGAATCCCTCGCCTTTGTAGAATCAAGGGAGAAGCTAAAAAACATGCTTGTGAATCTTTACTTCCTAGGTATATCCTAAATAAAAAGTCATAACCTGAAAAGTCAGAGATTAAATCACTGGTATTATTCCATAACTTTTTTGAGAAAATCAAACAAGTTACAAAACCAGGCCAATGAGTAAATTCTTTAATGAAATCTGAAATATTATATAAATAAGTTCCAAAGGTTTGATTAATATGAGGAATAAAACTACAATTTTGCATATTCTCATCACCTACTATTCGATTTACATATAATATGCTTATTTCAGAATATTTTATAAGTGTTTTTATAACTTCATCAATAAAGCCTGGTAATGGAATATCGTCGTCACCAAACAGAACAACATACTTGCCATTAGTAAGATCGACGGTTCGTTTGAATGAATTATCGGCATCTACTTTTTCATCAAATCTTCTATAGGTAATATTGTCTTTTAAAAATTTACCATTATTTTCAAACAGAAGATGGGTATCATCGGTGCTGCAATTGTCCGAAACTATAAGTTCAATATTATTGTACTTATCTATTTGAGGAATTAATTGACTAAGCGTTATCTCTAACAATTTCCGTCTGTTTAATGTAGGAATAGCAACACTCAATAAAACTTCATTCTTTTTTATTCCCATTTTATTTCCATATTATTATATAATCTAGCCATTTCGATAGCCACTACTTTGATATCATACTTTTCTTCCACTAGTTTTCGTCCATTTAATCCCATTTCCTTTAGTTCTTCAGCGTTTAATAACAATGCTTTGGTGATAGTATTTGTCAAGTTTTCGATATTTAAATCTATCCACCAACCACATTTTTCTGTACTTAATTCTTGCCAAGGCGTGCCGGTGGTTGTAATTACAGGTGTGCCCGAAGCCAGAGCTTCAGCTACTACAATGCCGAAGTTTTCGCTGTAAGTAGGTAATACAAAAAAATCTGCATCCTGAAATAATTTCCATTTTTGTTCTCCGTATACGCCTCCTATAAATTGTACTATGGTGCTTACACCCAGCTCTCCTGCTTTTTGCTTCAATTGTTGAATATAAGCTTCATCTCCTTCACCTGCTATAATCACTGTATAACTAACCATTTGTTCTTTCAACACGGCTACAGCTTCCATCAACAGTTCTATTCCCTTTTTTACATGTACCCGCGAAAGAAACAATATTTTTTTTGTTGGATTCCAATTTGTTTTCAGTGCTATTTTATCTATTTCAATCCCATTAGGAATCACAGTTATTTTATTATTATAATCCAACTTTAGTAAATTTGCTTTTTCTGAATCAGCTGTCGCATGAAGCATGTCGGCTTTCCGCACAGCTGCTTTTTGATAAAGCAACAATGCCGGAAGCTTGCGCGTCCAATAATTACGAGCCATTATCCATGGCTCTAACATGCCATGAGGTGTCAATACAACTTTATATCCTTTAGCCTGTGCCCATTTTTGCGTAAAAGCGCATTGCGGCATCCAACAGCAATTAACATGCACAATATCAGGTTGAATATTACTTAATAAGTCTAACCATTCTTTTTTCATATTGCCAAATAGCGATGACGAAATAAAATGAATCTTGCAATTCGGCATTTCCACCACATTTTCCGAAGCATGCGATACTATATACAGTTCCACCAACTTTCCCAATGCATTAGCAAGCAATTGCATATAGGCAGTAGTTCCTCCTGAAGAACGGTCGAGACTGGGAATATAATGGACTATTTTCATAATTATAGCATACTTAATGCATTATTTACCATATTATCTACGGTTAGTTTTTCTTTTACATAATTACGGGCATTCTCACCCATTTTCATTAAAGTATCATCTGAAATATGTAAAATAATATCCAAACACTCACTTAAATTATCAAATAATAATCCATTGTATTTATCTATAATATACGAATATTCGACACACTGTTTGATATCCTCGTTTCTTCGAAACGTAAAGATCGGAAGAGCAGATGACATTGCCTCCACAATGGATAATCCCACCCACCCAGGTTGAAAATATATATCAGCCATAGAAAACAATTCCCTCTTTATCTCTTCATCATATAATTTTCCAAAATCATATACATTCTTGTATTTTGAAAAATCCGGTTTTAAGCTGCCGCTACCGATTATTATAAATCCCACCTCATCCGGATTAAGCTGATTGATAACTTCAAGCAATAAGTCAGTTCTTCTATAAGGATTTTCAAAGCGAGCAGAAAACAATAGTATCCGTTTTTGTGTGATATGATGTTTGTTCTTGTATCTTTCTACTTTCGCTATGTCAGGTTTGGGATTACAGGAGCATTGCAATGTATTATTTAGGGCAACAATAGGTTTCTTTTGAAATAATTTCTTCCATTGTTCTGCTTCCTTCTCAGTATATATCCACACCCCGTTTGATAAAGCAATCATCCATTTCAATTTCCAATCGGGATTTTTCTCTTCCTCCAAATAGCGCTTTACAGAGATACCTTGCCCCCAAAGAATAATTTTTTTTCGATGAATCCATTTTGTCAACAATAAAAGCCATGTTGTTAGATGTCCGAAATGAAGCATCAGTATCAAAATATCATACTTTTTCTGCAAAAATTGGAAAGGGTTATACAATAACAACGGACCAATTTGAAAAACCTGAATTCCAACAACCGGAATCTTTGCCTCAGAGAAATTATTATTTTTAGATTCCTCCAAATCGTAACAAACTATATCCGTCTTTTCGGATTCTCCCAAAATTTCAAAAAATTGTTCCCTGTAATGTGGAACATGTGGCTGCAAAATGGCTATCATAGTTTCACTGTACTAAATTTTTTACATCCATCCAATACAATTGTCTGCTTCCTTCATGTATAGAATCAAAAGCGACAATAGTTCCATCTGCATTCCAGCGCGGATGGAGATCGCAATGCAATCCGGACCGAGTAAAACTGTATTGTTCAGGAGATATAAGCCCTAAAATTTTTTTATCAACACCTTTTGAAAATTCACTGTACAACGTCATATCCGGTTGGCTGTCCAACATGCGGTATTTTCCTAAATCAGTTCGAAGATTAGATCTGAAGCTATAGAGCATTAATGTTCGCTCTTTGTGTGCATCCGGATAGTTATCTGTTATAATGTAATCCCGATTAGAGGGGTTGAACATCGGATGACCGTCTTCTGTCAATACACCTTGCGCCACAGGAATAATAGTGCTTCCTACTACATCATTAACCAATAAAAAAGACATGCTTAATTGAGTTGATACTCTCTTCAAAACTAATCGGGCTGCACTTTTTGCCAGTTTTAGCAAAGGGCTTACCAAAGGATTAGAAAAAATAGGATTAGAACGAAGCTGATCTACTCCGCCACCGGCTCTTCCCCAGATAAAGAGTGTATTATCATCTTTCCAGTCAAAATGGCTTAAAAAACCAACAGCAAGACATCGCAAGCCTGTTCCATCTATTCCGATTGTCATCAACCGGGTACGAATACCTCCGTCAGCAAGAAAAAAGCGGTGGAGAAATGCAATGCGATTGTTTGATGAATTAAGGACAAGGTGTGTGAGGTAGTGATGAAAATCCGAAAAAGAGCTGGTCTGCTTATCGCACTCGGCAACTTCCCGGATTGAAATCAATAATTTCTTTTGTTTTGTATCCAGTTCCAGTACCCATATTCCTTGATTATCAGGAGTAGCCTCATTTATTCCGAGGTCATCAATTCCAATATAGCCGTACCCTCCAAGGCGATGAATCCGTTCATAATCCAAACCAAAAGCTTTTTTACCATCTTTTGAAATACAATGAGCAGTTGATTCAAAGGATTCTATTTTTTTTCCATTACTGCAGTCATAAACATCCGATCCCCAGCTTTTTCCTACCTGATTATTTACAATAAACTTATCATTATCCAACCATTGTTGCCTTGCTCCTTGAGGATAATTAAAGGCATTGGTTTCTCCCATCGAAATATACTCTCCGGAAATGGTAGCTGCGTACCCAACACGAACCTTTTCCCCGGGAAGTGGAGGACGGTTGATAACAGAAGCTTCCAAGCCAAGAATTTTATCACCTTTCTTGTTGAATGCCACCAAGTCATGGAAACCAAAAAAATGGTGTCCAGACAGTCGTGTGCCTATTGTTGAAATGTTTGTTCTATCCATTTGTGAAATTCTAATGTACGTGTTTGCCAACTATGTAATTCAAAATGAGTAAAGCTGAATAGATGTTGCGACTCTCTGATAAGAGCCATAACATCTGCCAAACTATCCTTATTCCCTGGCGAAAAATAATATCCCTGTTCTTGTAGTGTTTCAAAGGTTTCACCTATCTTACAGGAAATAATCGGTTTTTGAAAAGGCAGATACATATATAATTTACTTGGGCAACGTGCCCAATCCTGTACCGTGTCATTCATTGGAGAAATAAAGGCATTTGCTATAGAGAAGTAATCGGAAATATCTTCTTCTTCCACAAATCCGGGTAAATGTACCCGATCTTCTAATTTGTTTATTTTAATAAATTCCAACGCTTCTTTGTAGTGACGCCCCTTGCCAAGTAAGATGAGCTTGATATTATCGAAACGTTCAGTGAGTTTTTGGAAGGCCTCCAACATGGTAAAAGCGCCATAATTCTTAGTAATAGTACCTAAGAAAACAAAATTAAAGGTTGCGGAATAGGCTTGAAAACTTTCAGAAAGTTTTTCTTTTTCGATGGGTTTATACAAATCCCGATTAAACGCATACGGAAAATAGAAATCAGTACGTTTTACTCCTATTCGTTTAGCCCTTCGCCTATACTCTTTTTGTAGATACTTGCTGGCCTGTAGTAAACCATCACTTTTTATAATCGAAAAATATTCCAGCAACAAGGTAAAAACTCGTTTCATTCCTTTCACATCGGAGATTCCTGACTGCAATTCCGAATGTTCTGTCAAAATAATAGTTTTCTTCAGGTAGAAAAACGGAATATTTCTGATAACAAAACCACACAGATACAAAAAATCAGGACGAATCTGATTGAGAAAAGTGTTTTTCGCAAGAATTTCAGCAAGCGTTCTCTCTTTCGAAAAGAAATGTACAGTTACTCGACTGTCACATTCCATGGCAACTCTTTTTCGATTTTCATCGCTATTCTGTAATAGAATATAAACCTGATATCCTAAATCAGACAGAGGATTGGCCATGCCTAAGGCTCTTTTAGCCGTAGCAATATCCTTAATATCACCGGTCGTTAAAAAGCATATTTTCATTTAGAACCTGTATTTATTATTTTTTCATACAATTTCATTCTTCTCTTATTTTCCAACCGTTTGTATCCCATTTTATTTCGTTTATTTAAAATATATGTTGAAAGCAAAAACGCAAATGCTAAAGGTAATGTCAATCTAAAGTGTGAAATCGGAGAAAATAGACCATTCCAAATAATTGAGATAATAAATGAGATAATTATAATTATATAAGGATCAACTCTATTTATTGACTTGAATCCTTTTTTTATAAAGAAAATCAAAATACTACCCATAAATATAAAAGCTAAAAGTCCATTTTGCATTCCAGCACCTATAATAATTGAATGGGATGGGATTATACCTAAATCTGAAATCTTAGATTCGCTATCTCTAAACTTAAATATCAAGGCTCGGTATTTTCCAGTTGTATCTTTTGCCCAAGCTCCATGCCCAAACCAGGGTTGATCTATAAATGCAACCCATCCTACAAAGGTTTCAGTTCTTCCCATAATTAATAGATTAACAGGGTTATATGGATTCTTTGCTTCTTTGAGTTGTAACGAATTTCCAGCTGTAATTTTCCCATTTATTACCTCATTTACATATACTACATATAAGCCGTATCCTACCAGACTTACAAATAATGTTATCATCAGTAATTTTTTTTGATTTATTTTTATTTTAAAAAACACAATGAAATAGGCTAAAAGACCAGTCAAAAGTATTGACAGCCCACTACTTCTTGCGCCTAATACAATAAAGCAACCCCCAACAAATATACACAACAATGAAATCCTTAGTCTTTTTGTAAATATTGAAATTAAGAGTAATATATTAATTATCATAGGAGCTAAATAAAATTTCAAAAAGACAGCTCCTTCCCCACTAACAACTTCAGAAACGTCACCTTCGAATTGAGAACCAAAGAGAAAGTTCGAAGCAAGCATGCCAATAATAGCATATAGTATATACTTTCGGTCTTTGATAAAAAAACTGAATAAAAAGATAAAATGTAAATAAGAAACGATAGTCACTGCATATCCTTTAAGTGAATTACTGAATATATTGCCTGTTACATTTTCAGATAAAATTTGAGAAAGTAATAATCCAATATACAACCAGGTAATAGTTTTTAGCACCGGATATTTTATAAACAGATCCTTTTTTACATACCAAAAAGAGGTGCCTATCAGCACTAATTCACTTAGGGATATTGTTCCTACAATATTAAAGTTTATACCAAAACCTATTTCTAATAAAAGAATAATAATTTTATTATACATAAAGTCAATGGTTTAATAAGCTGGAATATATTTCATTCACCTTAGTTGCATAATTTTGCCACGTATAATTTTTAGATATTATTTCGGCCGCTTTTATGCCAATTGCTCTTCTATAATTTTCGTTTTCTGACAATTTAATTATTGAGTCTACTATTTTTTCTACATTTTTAGAAGGTATTATTATTCCATTTTCATCGTTATCAATAGGCAAACCGCTTTCAAGAGTTGCAATAACAGGCAATCCAGCTGCCATAGCTTCCATAGCTGATGAAGCACACCCTTCGCATAACGAAGGAAATAAATAGATATCTGACTCAGATAGATATTTTTTTAAATCATCCTGAAGGATATGCCCTACAAAATTGATATAATTTGGTTTATACCTTTCTATCATATATTTTGCTCCTTCATATGAACCAACCACCGTCATTTCATAAGCAACCCCTCTTTTGTCTAGCTCTTGTAAGGCTTTTAATAGATATTCTCCTCCCTTTCGGAAGCCAAAGCTTCCTGTAAATAGAATTTTAAGCTTTTCTCTCTTTGCATAGTTCTTTTTTAATTGAAAAAAATCTTCCCGTACGCCCAGATAAACCACTTTGATACGACTTTCATCATAACCCTGCTTCAAAAAGGTGTTTTTCACAAAACTAGAATTAACTAATAAGTAATCGGTCTTGTTGCAATCATCTAAAACGCCCTGCCAAAAAGAAGAATCCAGTCCTAAGTCGAATCTTACATTATTATTAATATATTCATTTCGTAGCTGCTTATCCATAAAAGCAGGGTGTGCAATGCTGTGATCGACCACTATTCTCATTCCGTCTTTCCTGGCTTTTTCTATAGCACCTCCTAAACCCGATCCGCTACGAACATGAAAAATATCAGCATTTTTTATATACTTTTGGGATAGCATCCCATACATTTTTCCAGCTCGAAGAGCAACCCTCGAAGATTGTTGAGGCAGAAAGTACCTGCAAAACCATAAATAAAATTCCGGTAAAGCTACCGATATGTTTCTTCCCTCTAAACAAGCCGGCATCCTTTTCTTTATGCTCTTTGAAAGATCCCGGCCTACTATCTTACTAGCATAGAAAAGCAGAAACTTATTGAACCTGTTTGGTATCCAACCTTGTATTACTTTTATATCCACAATAGGAGTTAAAAATTCGGCACTTTTTATTAAATGAAGTGGACCAAAAGTGGAAATGATTACTCTAATTTTCATTGTATTTTTTCATAAATAGTTCAATATCCTCAAATAAATCAGCATTCTGCTTAATCCATTCCTTATCTTTTTCCCACCATTTAAATCTCAGCAAGAATTCAATCTGCTCAGCTGTAAAACGAGAGTTTATCGGCTTTGCCGGTATTCCCACATTTATAGTATAAGGCTCTACATTTTTTGTAACAACAGAACCAGCACCTATAATTGCACCATCTCCTATGATTATTCCATCTAGAATAGTAACTCTATCACCAATCCATACATCATTCCCTATTTTTACTAAATAGTTATTATCTACATGTTGCATTTCGGTGAATTTTGATTTATATAGAAAACGAAATCCCGCGGCTTTGCCTTTAGAGAAAAATACAGGATGCGTAGAAACAAATATTGATGACGGATGTCTACCTGTTGTATTAATAATAAATGATCCTAATGAACAAAAATTCCCAATAAAAACAGATGTTAATTCATTATTTCTTCCGACATAAGATCCAAAACCTAAATTACAATTATTTAAGATAGTATTAACTCCAATCGCATTATATCCATGAAAAATCGAATTTTTATCAACTTTACTATTGTTATGAAACAGTACTTGCCTATTTCTATATTTTTTTTTGTTGAGATAATTTCTAATATTTTTGAGAATTGCTTTCATTTATTTTCCTGATTTAAAACAAATAATAGGAAACTTTGCTAATATCGTTAGATATTTATTACAATGTAACTTTATTAATTTACGATTGGTTAATTAAGCAAATACATTTAAGAACTAAAAATCTAGATAAAGTAAGAACCTAAAAGCAATCGCATTAACTATAATATTTCTATAATGGCAAAATTGAAAAAATTCGTTAGTGGAGATTAATACTTCAGAATCCAGCGATCAAACAGCATTAAAAAACATGCAATCATAGACTTAATTTCAACACATATTTAACAAAAATAATCGATAAAAATAACGTGATGTAGCTATATTTTTTCTTATTGTTTTTACTTTGAAAATCAAATAATTAAAAACACTTTAATTGATAACTTGTAAGATTATGCACTTTATTAAAAAACCACCTAAATGATTTTTAAATCGTCAAATAATATACTGTCCATATAATTAAGTTTTCAAATCGTTTATATTATTTATTAAATGTGCGACTATAAAACTTTTTAATATTATATGAACTATTTTTTAGTGAGAATACGCCATTTCTAAAATCAATCCAATTGTCATTTGTTAACATCAATGATTTTGCAAATACAAACGGAATTAAAACGACATCAGCAATTAATGTAGATAATGCAGCTCCTTTAATTCCCCAAAAATATGATAAACCAATGCATCCTATGATTGATAGTAAATTTGCAATAAGGTAAAACGTTGCCAATTTTTCATGCTGGTTGCATGCCACATGCACAACCCCACTTGTATTCCAAAGAGCATTAAAAGGAATTGGAATCAGGAATAGAATAAGTAGAACTGTATCTAATTTTAGTGCATTGCCTGTCCACTTGGAATACAACGTTTGCCCAAATAAAACAAGAAAAATAGTGCCACTAATAGCTAAAAAGAATGAAACTGAGACTCCAAAACGATGAAGTTTACGTGCTTTTTCAAAATCTTTAACACCTAATATATAACTTAATTCAGGCCATATAGCTTGATTAATTAATTCCATCATTTGATTAACAGAGCGAACCAGTGTGCGTGCTGTACCAAAAAGAGCAACAGCAGATGAACCTATTATAGTTTGAATTACAATAAGACTACCTTGATATAATACTGCATTCCCCAGTGGAAATGCTTGAAATGCAAATCCTTTACTAAAAAGAAATTTTAAGTACTCTTTACGTGTGTTCGTAAATTTAAAGCGCATTGAGCTATAAACACTTCGACTTAAAAATATTGTAATGACAAGAAACAATACTGTTGAAACTAAAGAAGCCAAGGCTAAGTAATGGAACTTGACGTTTAAACTAACCACTATTACAATTCCTAATAAATCAATCCATGGCCGGGCACTTGAAAGAAGCATAGATTGATATACTTTCTGTGCAGCCCTAAATCTGCTGTTAAAAACTTCTGAAGAAAAAGAAATAAATACAGATAATGACAATAATAAGATAGTGCTAACAAACTCTGTGTTACTTTGAGACGAGTCTGAAAAAAATGATTTCCAATTGATGAATGGTACAATTAAACTTACTATAATGATCCCAATGCAAGCAATAATAGCTACAAGCATCAAAGTTGTTGAATAAATTTCGTTAGCTTTTTTATTGTTGTCAGCTGCAACAAGCATCGTGATTTCATTAGCTGCAACACTCCCAAATCCTAAATTTGCCATTGTAAGCCAAGCCGGCAAAGAAGAAAGAACAAGCCAAACACCATAGTCTTTTACTCCCAAAGCTGAAATTAATATTGGTACCTGAATTAATCGGATAATGACAGTTGAAAATTTTCCTAATCCACCGGAAAACAGGTTTTTTATTAATGCAGTCGTAACGCTCATTTCCAACTATTATTAAATATTATGAAAATAACTATACATGTTCCTTATTTTTTTTAAGACAAAAGACTTTGTCCGATTATTAGTAGTTGGTAATATATCCTGATTTAGCCATTTGTCGTATAAATCTTCCAGTTCTAATTTAATTGCAATTTCTTTCAAGCTTGATATATCAAGACTTTTAAGTTCTATATTTTTCTTTGAAATAAAATAAAGAAACTCTTTAAAAACAATTCCACCACACTTAATAATATAATTTGACTTAACACCAACTTTTTTTGCTTCCCATATTTTATTTGTGAGATAATTAATTTGATCCTCTATGTAAAGTCGAATTCTAGCTTTTTCAATCATTGGTCTACTATCAAGTGTATACTCAGCAATGATCTCATTCAGTTTAATAAAAACTCCTCCAGTCAAAGAAAAATCATATTGGAGCATCCAATCATGATTGTGATTATACCTTTCATCGTATCCTCCAACTTGTATAAAAGTTTTTTTGTTGAAGCAGAATGCAGCAAAAGAAGCTTTAGGCCCTGTAAGTAGCATTTTAGTAGTTTTAGGGGGATGAGTCACTTCACCCATTGATAGAAGGTAATGAGGTTTAAGAGTCTTATTTACTTTATTATGAACATTCCATCCACCCATTATAAAGATACTATCTTTATGCTTAAGAATTCCATTTATCATAGCCTTCGTATAATTAGGATATAACAAATCATCTCCTGAAATAAGTCCTACCCAATTGCCTGCACACTGATTTACGCAGAAATTCCAGTGAGCAGCAATGGACAAATGCACAGGCGGTTTTATTATGCGAATTACATCTTTGTATTCTGCTATTATCTCCGATGTTCCGTCGTTACAATGATTATCGGAAATAACAATTTCATAAGGTTTTACATTTTGAGATAAAACAGATTCAATTGTTTCTCGAATTGTGGTAACCTGATTATATACAGGTATTCCTATTGATAAGTTTATCATAATAAATTATTAGTGCTATATGAGAAAATAATTATTCAGGGTAAAATATTCTATTTTTTTATAAACAGATCCAAAGAGCTTATTTCTATTCTCCCTCCAATTCAGTCAACGGCTTTCCAAATAACATCTTAGGAAAAACATTGGTATGAATATCAAGATTTATATTTAGTAAAAATGGTTCATTGGGATTGCTCCAACATTGTTTAAGTGCATTTTCAATTTCGTCCTCATTGCTTACACTTATGGCTTTTATACCATAGGCATTTGCTACAGCAACAAAATCGGGTGCTCCATATCCCCACACTGTAGATTGGTAAGCGCTATCGAAATAGCTATCCTGGAATTGACGAATCATACCCAGACAATGATTATTTAGGATAATAATTTTTATTGGCAAATTGTTACGTTTAATGGTTTCCAATTCCTGAATATTAATTTGAAAGCCTCCATCTCCGCTTATTGATACAACCGGTTGTTTATTGGATGCAAAAGAAGCTCCAATGGCTGCTGGTAATGAATAACCCATGGCTCCCATCCCACCGGAACTAAGCAATCGTTGTCCTTCGTTTAATTCTATAGATTGTGCTACCCACATTTGGTTGCTTCCCACATCTGTGCTAAAAGCTATTGCTTGTTTCGAATATGTTGACAGACTATGAATAAACCGGTTGGGGTTAATACCACTTATTTTAGTTAGTTCATCAATATCAGGGCGTTCGTTTCTTTTATCTGCTATTTCTGTATTCCATTCAGAAAAGTTTCGCCCTACAATATTTAAGGGAAATAGTTGTTGAAAAAAACTTTGTAGATCAGTATGTAATACCTCACAACCTGTAATACGGTTGTTTAATTCAGGTGCTTCTATATCAATATGAAAAATCTGCTTGTTGGCCTTAAAGCGATCTGTATCCGCTCCGGTTTGTCTGTTGTCTAACCGACTACCCAATACTAATAATAAATCGGCTGTTCCCAAAGCATAATTTGCCCAACGATTTCCATAAGACCCTATCAAACCAATACGGTTGGAGTGTTCATACGGAATACAGTCCAAGCCATTGAGTGAAGTGACGACAGGTATATGAAGTTGTTCTGCCAGTTGTAACATGGTGTTAATGCAATCAGCAGTCCGGACTCCTCTTCCTACTAAAATAAGCGGTTTATTACAAACAGAATAAGCAGTACTAAATGCTGAGATAAACGTTGAGATTTCAGCATTACCGGCATAACTCATTTTTTGTTCGGCAATAAAAAGCTCGTTTGTACATTCGGCAATTTGCAGATTCATTGGAATATCGATAAGCACCGGTCCTTGTCTTCCTTCCATGCTGATACGGTAAGCTTCATTTAAAATAGCAGGCAGTTCATCTGCACTTTTTATCGCATAAGCAGCTTTGGTAATCGGTCTTACAATAGGAACTATATCAGTTTCCTGAAATCCCAGTTGTCGTATGGCTTTATCTCCTTTTTGTTCGTTTAAATTTACCTGCCCGGTAATAAAAATAGCCGGTACAGAGTCAAAGTAACAATTGCCAATGCCTGTTATCAGGTTGGTGGCACCGGGTCCACTGGTTGCCAGAGCCACTCCCGGCTTATTTTTTATCCGCGCATAGGCATCAGCCGCAAAAGCAGCCGCTTGCTCGTGGTGCATGCTCACTATTTCGAAACTACCGTCGCGATAAAGTTCATCGATAATGCGCGTAATCATGCCACCCTGTAGCTCAAATACAGTTTGAATGCCCTTCGATTTTAAAAAATTGGCTATATAACTTACTACTTTCATTTTGTCGATTTAAATTGATTTTTCAATCATATTTTTGATGGTCAAGGTATCACATTGACCAAATGCAGCATCAAACTTAGCTGAATCTCCTATCATAAACGTGGTTTGATTCGGTCTATAGGGCAATGCTCCAAATTTTAAAAGTGATAATGGCTTATCAATTTTATTTGCTACCGCAATCAAAAGTTCTTTGATTGCGGTAGGCCGACCGGTACATACATTATAAATTCCCGAATTATTTTCAGATGAATGGATAACTTTAAGCAATCGATCGCAGAAATCGTTTACATACATATAATCGTAACATTGATCGCCCGGAGTCAAATCGATTGTTTCATTGTTATTCAATTTTGTAATTACACTGGGGATTAACCAGCCTGGATTATCGTTTTTTCCTAATACAGAAAAGATCCTTAACCAATACCATTGAATGGAATGATCATTGCAGAATGATTTTAAATATTCCAAACAGGCTAATTTTACAAAACCATAAGAACTTACAGGATTTACGCTATACTCTTCAGTCACTTTTTCATTGAACTGGCCATATTCAGCCTGACTTCCTAAAGAGATAATCTTTTTTACATTTGACTCCTTCGTTATCTTAAGGAGTTGATATAAAAAATCAATGTTTGATAATTGTACCTTCCAATCGTCTCTTTTGTTATTTTCCACTCCATTCCAGGCTGCATGAATAATAAGATCCGGTTTAAACTCAATTGCCTGATTTATCCAATCATTATCATCGGTATATATCCACTTTACTGCTTCGGCAAAAGAATTACATTTATCTAAAACAGATATTTTTCTACGTGTAAGTAATAATTCAAAACCACTTGCATAGAGAAAATCAGCAATATGTGAACCCAAAAATCCTGTTGCACCGGTAAGTAAAATTTTCAT
>Ga0302203_1000200_pt1 | contig 25957 bp, 20 predicted proteins | sample II_Fen_E1_1_FD_194576 | JGI IMG/M metagenome (GOLD analysis project Ga0302203, IMG submission 194576) | Peat permafrost microbial communities from Stordalen Mire near Abisko, Sweden - II_Fen_E1_2 | ecosystem: Environmental > Terrestrial > Soil > Wetlands > Permafrost | place: Sweden: Abisko...
GGAAAAGTAAGAAAATTAAACCAATAATAAGCGGATAGTTTTTTAAATCAAAAATGTAAGGTGCGATTCCGGATGGTAAAATTTGTAGTTGCCTGGTCAGAAATAAGCTTCCAAAAACAAGCAAGGTAACCCCCCATGCTAATCGATTGTCTTTTTTGTTTGGCATAAGATCTTATTTTATTTGATTTATAGCTAAAATTTCTCAAAATGTATTTTATCCACGGCAAGTTTTTGGGTATCGAAAGGTTTTCTTTCTTCATTCGGGTAACCAATTGAAAGGATGCACAACACACTGTATTGATCGGGGATATTCAATAATTCAAGAATATATTGTTCTGCAGTTTTACCTTCGGCATATTCCCTGCCATAGACCTGTATCCAACAACTCCCAAGACCTAAATCCTGTGCCTGCAGTTGCATGATAATGGCTGCAATGGAAGCATCTTCCATCCAGACATCACTTTTAGTTTTATCGGCAATAATTACAATTGCTAACGGTGAATCAACCAGCATCTGAGAACCATGTGGGCGGCATTCGGAAAGCTCTATTAGCGTTGGTTTGTTTTCGACCACTATAAATTCCCACGGATTACTTCTTTTTGAAGCAGGTGCCATCAAAGCTGCCTGTGTAATTTGATTTATTTTATCCTTTTCAACAGCGATTGGTAAATAATTACGAATGCTCCGACGGGTTTTTAAAAGTTCGAATAATGACTCCATAGTTAGTTCCTTGATTGATTTTTAAAGTTTGGCTTGTTTTTCAACCAGATAAGTAATTATACAAGTTGGTTTTAAAAGATTTGAAATTCTGTTGAATGGAATAGATACCTCGGTTTGCCCAATATAATAGGGCGCAATTTCATAGGGATTAAAGACATAGTTAATGCTTTCATCGGTGATATAAAAATTGCCGTTTGGTTTAATAGCTTCGGTCCAAAAGTCAGTGTCTTCAAGACTTATAATCGGTTCAGTATCCTTTTCATCTTTATTTTCTTTGCTTTCTTCAACAATTCTTTTCTTGATAATCTCGGCAAGTGCCGATTGAAAGTTCGGTTTAAACAGGTCATTCTCAGTGATCAGTTTACCGGTCTTCAGATCGAAATTATAATAGTTCCTTGTTTCCAGGCCGTGGGCACCACCCATATATACATATCGTTCAATCCCATAAACGTATATTTTTTTATCACTCAATAAGCTAAACCCGGATACTACATGTTCGTTATTAAAGCTGTACCTGCTAGAACTATCTTTAACAGACAGCAATGGTTTGTTGTTTTCAACATAGTCGGTAACCAGATCTTTTGAAAACAGAAGAACCAGTGAATCGTTCGAATGTGAAATGTATTCGTTTCCAAATAAATTTGAAATGATATTACCACGAATTAATTTTAAAACATCTTTGTTGGCAAAAGCTGATGGAATTTCAACTTCTATGTCGACACTTAATGCTCCTTTGGTAGTATCTTTTGATAAATAGTATTTTTTTACAAAGTCTTTCTCTTCCGTTTTGATAGTTTTCTGAGTACACGAAAAAAAGAGAATAGGAGCTAAGATGGTAAACAATAATAGAATACTTTGCTTTTTCATAATTAAATGCATTTTATATTTTTCGGTGCAAATTTACAATATTTAAAATGGATTATATCTAAATTGTCTCAAATAATTTAGAGGATGTTATTAAAACAACTTATCTTTAGTGGATATACGAAAAATATCATATACATACAGTGTTCTACGTTCTGTGATCCGCGTTTTACCGGCTAAAAGAGCACGAAAAAAGGGTTATATTTCAAGTTATGATGAATCACATTGTTCAGTATGTAACGATTTGAATAATTTGTGGGTTTTAGTTGTAAGATTGTTTAACCAAACTCTGAGTAAATAGATAAAAGATATCAATTTACCTTTCAAAACAGCCGGATATTAGAAGAAGATTCAAAATCCTGTTAATTTGTTTTGATAATATACCAATAGAAATGCAAATAATCTCACCGGGTTGCAAAAGAAGCAAATTTGATTGCAAAAATATTTGTTGATTTAATGAATTCAGTGAATTGGGTAGTGGGGGATAAGAATTTGTTACTTGTAACAGATGCTAAGCTTAAGGGATCCTTTCGCGTTTTAACGATATAAATGATTCACTGCAAAGACTCCGAATAAAAAACAGACTTTATAACGGATTAAAATTCATTATTTTTATATTAAGACTTCTATTCCTTTTAAATTCTAATTCGAAAGAGTTTAACTTTACACCCGTTTAGTTGTTATTCTTAAAATGGTTTTCAATTGGTTTTCAATTGGTTTTCAATTGGTTTTGGTAACCAGATTACCATCATATATTACCAAAATAAATGCCATATACCTTTATAGATATATGGCATATAAATGGGGAATAAATGAATGTTAAGTGACTGATATATCAGAATAGCTACGGATCCAAAACCAATCCAAAACCATTGCAAAACCATTCAGTGTCTGATATGTATTCGAAATACAAATATAAAAAGAAGATTTGATTTTTCGCAATTTATTTAAAATAAATCAGGTAACCCAAACTAAAATACTCAAATCAATTCTTTTAAACTAATGTTCTTTTCGGAAGAATAGAAAGATATAAATCAAATTTCATGAAAAATATTGAAAATAAATTACTGGAACGGAATATAAAGCCAACTGCTATGCGGGAACTTGTTTTAAAGATTCTAATGGAACAGAAAGTGGCTGTGAGTCTGTCCGATCTGGAGGATAAATTTGACAGGGTTGATAAAGTAACAATCTATCGAACCCTTAAAACTTTTGAAGAAAACAAACTCATTCACAGCATTGATGATGGAACGGGGTCGGTAAAATATGCCGTATGCAAAGAATCCTGTCAATGTCATCCGGAGGAATTACATGTCCATTTTTTATGTACTGTTTGCAACCAGACTTATTGCCTGAATGAAATTCCGGTTCCATTGATACATCTGCCCGTCGGTTTTTCACTCGAAAGTGTGAACATGGTAATCAAAGGAATTTGTACAAATTGCGCTGAATAACACTTTTGCAATCAGGTTGCATGTACTTTTTCTGTATCTTTGCCATTAAATAAACAAAATGAAAGTTTTTGCCTGCATATTGTCCCTCTATATTCTGATACTCGTCGCCCTTCCCTGCGTTGATGTACCACAGGATCATGCCATGCAAAAAAATGAGTTGTCTCAAAACACAGACAGCCATCATCACAACGAATCAGACACCTGTACACCTTTTTGCGTATGCAGTTGTTGTGTTTCACCCATCTCTCATCTTGTTTATAGTGTAAGTTTTACGTGTTATTCGTCTACGCGGATACAGTTTAATGCATACACTTCTTCATTTACTTCCTTCAATACCGCATCCATCTGGCAACCGCCAAAATTAAGCTGAAATTTATTCATTCATTCTTCGTTTTTGGTTTTCAGTTTTCTGAAAGCCTTACAATGCTGTATAAATTTTCTTAATTAAATAAATCTTATGATTGAACGTATCATTCATTTTTCAATAAAAAATAAATTTATTGTCGGGCTGTTTGTGGTCGCATTAATCGGGTGGGGGGCGTATTCGCTTACTCAGCTGCCAATTGATGCTACTCCTGACATCACGAACAATCAGGTGCAGATCATTGCACTGGCTCCTTCATTGGCTGTACAGGAAGTGGAAAGCTCCATAACGGCACCTGTCGAAGTTGCTGTTGCCAATATCCCGGACATCATTGAATTACGATCTATTTCACGGTTGGGTCTGTCGGTAATAACCGTAGTATTTAAAGATGGGGTCGACTTGTACTGGGCCCGGCAACAATTGACCGAACGACTGAAAGAAGCCGAGGAAAATATACCGGAGGGTTTAGCCAAAATAGAGCTTGCACCCATATCTTCGGGGTTGGGCGAAATCTTTCAATACCGGTTAGCTGTAGGCAAGGGGTATGAGCACAAATTCACCCCTATGGAGTTGAGAACCTTGCAGGATTGGACCATTCGCCGCGAAATGCTTGGCACGGCAGGAGTAGCTGACATTAACAGTTACGGCGGATTCGTAAAACAGTATGAAGTAGCTATCAATCCTGAACGACTCAGAAGTATGAGCCTCACGCTTACAGATGTTTTTCAGGCACTCGAACGTAACAATGAAAATACGGGTAGTGCTTATATTGATAAAAAACCGACAGCTTACTTTATCCGTGGGATTGGACTGGTAAAATCACTGGAAGATATTGAGAAAATTGTTGTAAAAAGCAATTCAACGGGTATCCCTGTTTTAATCAGAGACATTGCAACCGTACAATATGGGAATTCTATCCGGTATGGAGCCCTGGTGGTGGATACCACCGAAGCAGTAGGCGGAGTAGTGATGATGCTCAAAGGTGCAAATGCTCATGAAGTTGTTGCAAATGTTGAAACACGTATTGAATCCATTCAGAAATCATTGCCAAAGGGTGTAACCATTGAACCGTTCCTGAACCGTTCGGATCTGGTGGGACGTGCCATTAGTACGGTAGCCCGAAACCTGATTGAAGGAGCACTCATTGTGATCTTCATTTTGATCTTGTTTCTGGGAAATATGCGTGCAGGACTTGTAGTCGCTTCGGTAATTCCACTATCCATGTTGTTTGCCATTTCAATGATGCAACTTTTTGGAGTATCGGGTAACCTGATGAGTCTGGGGGCCATCGACTTCGGATTGATAGTGGATGGGGCGGTGATCATTGTCGAAAGTGTGGTACATCGAATCACCATGAGCAAACACCATCATCCGGGTATTAAAAGGCTATCGCAACAACAAATGGACGAAACGGTGTTCGAGTCGGCAAAACAGATGATGAGTTCGGCCACTTTCGGACAAATTATTATCCTGATTGTCTATGTACCGATTATGGCTTTGGTAGGCATCGAAGGAAAAATGTTCCGTCCTATGGCACAGGTTGTATCCTTTGCTTTAATAGGAGCAACCATTCTTTCGTTGACGTATGTGCCAATGGTTTCCACCTTGTTTTTAAGTAAGAATACCGAACATAAACCCAATTTTTCGGATAAAATGATGGCGGGCATTCACAAAGCATTTAATCCTCTTATCCGGTTTGCTTTAAAACGTAAATTGCTGGTGTCGGCTTCGGTTATTATTATTTTCATTGCCAGTCTGTTTGTATTTAATAGTCTGGGTGGTGAATTTATTCCTCAACTCGAAGAAGGTGACCTGGCGGCAGGAGTAATTACGCTTCAGGGAGGATCGCTTACCAACACAATTGAGCAGGTCCAGAAAGCTAACAAGATATTACTGAAAAATTTTCCGGAGATTAAACATACCATTTGTAAAATAGGAGCCGGTGAAATACCCACCGACCCGACTCCTATGGAAACGGGCGATTATATTATCACGTTGAAAGACAAAAGCGAATGGACTTCTGCCAAAACGAGGGAAGAACTGATTGCCAGGATGCAGGAAGCATTAATCCCGCTCGCAGGTGTGAAATTCGAATTCCAACAACCGATACAAATGCGTACCAACGAGTTACTTTCGGGATCTAAACAGGATATTGCACTTAAAATATTTGGTGATGACCTGAATACGTTAGCCGAAAAGGCGGTAAGCGTTGAGAAAATCATTCAGAAAGTGCAGGGTGTTGAAGATATCAATGTTGAAAAGGTTACCGGATTAGCACAGGTTCAGGTTGAATACAATCGTGACCGGTTGGCTCAGTATGGCCTTTCTATCGAAGAAGTAAACCGCGTATTACGGGCAGCATTTGCAGGAAGTCAGGCGGGCGTAGTATTCGACGAAGAAAAACGCTTTGGGCTGGTAGTCCGCATGGATAAGGATTACCGTACCAGCATTGACGATGTGAGAAACCTTTCGGTTGCGTTGCCCAATGGCGGACAGATTCCATTTGAACAAATTGCCAGTGTTGAGATTAAATCAGGTCCTGCACAGGTTTCACGCGAGAACACCAAACGCCGTATTACCATAGGGTTTAATGTCCGTAACCGGGATGTTCAAACAGTGATTTCCGAAGTTACCCGGCAAATTGACCAACAGGTTAAACTGCCGACCGGTTATTATATAGCTTATGGCGGACAGTTCCAGAATCTTCAGGCAGCTAAAGCCCGGTTGGCAGTTGCTGTGCCGGTAGCGCTGTTATTAATATTCGTACTGTTGTTTTTTACCTTCCATTCCGTAAAACAGACCCTGTTGATCTATACAGCTGTTCCCATGTCGCTCATTGGTGGAATTCTTGCTTTGTGGTTACGGGGAATGAATTTCTCTATTTCGGCAGGCGTAGGTTTCATCGCTTTGTTTGGTATTGCAGTGTTGAATGGCATAGTTCTTATAGCCGAATTTAACCGACTGGAAAAGGAAGGAATGACTGATATTTACGAAAGGGTGTCTAAAGGACTTAATACCCGGTTACGTCCGGTCATAATGACTGCTGCAGTAGCTTCGCTTGGCTTTTTGCCTATGGCATTATCTACTTCGGCGGGTGCCGAAGTTCAAAAGCCATTGGCAACTGTAGTTATTGGGGGATTAATCACAGCAACATTTTTGACATTAGTTGTTTTGCCTATTTTCTATATCTTCTTTTCGACTTTTTCATTCAGGTCAATCTTTAAAAGGAAATCAGTAAAAACATTGCCGTTCATATTGCTGCTTGCAGGTAGCTCTTTATTTTGCAATCCTGTTCGTGCGCAACAACCTAAAACGATAGACCTGAAACAGGCAATCCAACTGGCATTGGACAGTAATCTGACGGTTCGTTCGTCCGGTTATTCGGTCGATGTTCAAAAAGCCCTGAAGCGTGCTTCGTGGGATATCCCTAAAACAAGTATCGAAGGACAATACGGGCAGTTTAATTCGTTTAACAAGGACAATAGTTTTACCGTATCTCAGACATTTGCTTTTCCGACGGTCTATATCCATCAAAACAGATTGGCAAAAGCCAATATTAAAAGCAGCGAATTGCAATTGAAAACATCTCAACTTGAAATTGCCAATCAGGTGAAACAATTCTATTGGCAATTGGCTTACCTGTATTCAAAACAGAAATTATTTGCCTATCAGGATACATTGTATTCAGGTTTTCTGAGGGCTGCCGAACTCAGGTTGAAGACGGGTGAAACAAACCGCCTCGAAATGATATCGGCCCGCTCGCAAAGCTTCGAAATAAAAAACCAGTTACGACAAATTGAATCAGATTTAGTGATCGCTAACCAGAAACTTCAGACTATTTTAAATGTTGAAACAATGCTATACCCTGTTGATACGGTGTTGCACCGGATTAATTATCTGCCGGTGGTTGATCACTCTGCTTTCAGTGGAAATCCTTCGGTCGGATATGTTAATCAACAAATTGAAGTGTCACGGTTGGAGAAAAAGCTTGAAAGCAGTCGCATATTACCCGATTTAAGTATAGGGTATTTTAGCCAAACCAATCAGGGAACACAGGAAATAAACGGAATACCCCGTACCTTTCGTTCCGGTGACCGGTTTACAGGTATTCAGGCAGGCATTTCAATTCCCATCTGGTTTGTCCCGAATACTGCTAAAACAAAGGCTGCCCGGTTTAAAGAAAAAGTAGCACAAACGAATGCTGCATATTATTCAAAATCAATTTCAGGGATTTATCGTTCTTTATTGTTGGAATTCAGTAAGAATACCAACAGTGTTGATTATTACGAAAAGCAGGCAATTCCCGAAGCTGATTTAATTATTGAACAGGCCACGAAAAGTTACAAAGCCGGTGAAATGGATTATCTCGAATACATTCTGAGTCTGAATCGTGCATTAGGCATTAAACAGAACTATCTGGATGCACTCAATAATTATAATCAAAACATTATTTCAATCGACTTAATTACAGGAAAAATCTTTTAAAAACACCTATTATGACAAAATATAAATTTTTAATTCCCATTATTTCTTTGGTTTTTCTGACTGTTCTCGCGTCGTGCAGTGGTGGAAAGAAACCGGTAGCAGAGACAAAGGAAGTTGAAGTTATCCCCGAAAATATTGTTGAATTACGCGAAGATCAGATAAAACTTGCCAACATTGAAACCGGAACCATTGATCTTCGGTCGATGAGTGGATCGCTCAAAGTAAACGGTACAGTATCTGTCGCTCCGCAAAACCTGGCAACAGTTTGCATGCCCATGGGTGGATTTGTAAAAAGCACAAAGCTAATGCCCGGAAATATGGTCAGAAAAGGTCAGACACTGGCAATAATCGAAAATCAGGATTTTATTGATATCCAGCAGAATTATCTTGAAGCTAAAAATAAGCTTGAACTTGCCAAAGCAGATTATGAACGTCAGAACGAACTTTATAAAAACGATATCTCTTCACAAAAAAATATGCAACAGGTTACTTCCAATTATAAAAGCCTTAAAGTTCAGGTGAAAGCATTGGAACAAAAGCTGGGACTAATTGGTATCAATCCTTTCAGGATGAATGAAAATAACATTAGCCGTTCGGTTGCGCTTACATCTCCGATATCAGGATATGTCAAGGCTGTGAATGTAAGTATCGGTAAATCAGTATCCGGCTCCGATGTATTGTTCGAGATTGTAAATAGCGACAAACTGTTCCTTGAGCTTACTTTATTCGAAAAAGATGCTGATAAAGTATCGAACGGTGAGAAAATTCGTTTTTTTATTAATAACGAAGCTGAACAACACGAAGCAATGATCAATCAGACAGCGAAGTCTATTAATAACGATAAAACCTACAAGGTGTATGCAAATGTAATCGGTCACTGTAAAAATATGCTGCCGGGGATGTATGTTAATGCAGTGATTCAGGCTAAAAGTTCTCAGGTAACAGCAGTCCCTTCGGAAGCGATTGTAAGTTTTGAAGACAAGGATTATATTTTCGTCATTGAAAGGACTAAAGTAGAGGCTGGTAAACCTTTTACCGAATACAGGATGGTACAAATTCAAAAAGGTGTTACTGATGAAGGTTTTACTGAAATCGTGTTACCCGAAAAATTTAATTTTAAAGCAGCTAAAGTGGTTATGAAAGGAGCCTATAACTTGCTTTCTGCAAAGAAAAATGCCGGCGAGATGAGCTGCTGATCCTAAAAAAACATAGAAGCATGAAAGAAATAAAAGCATTTGTAAAGCCATTTAAAGTAAATGACATTTTGAATCAGTTGTTACAGGCCGGTTATCCGAATATAACTGTTTCAATGGCCGAAGGTACCGGGAACTTTAAGAGTGAAGATTCATCACTTTCAACCCACTTCTCAATTACCGACAGTAAAGTGGCCAAAATTGAAATTGTGTGTAATGATGTAGATGTTGAAAAAATAGTACATGTAATTTCTACGTTCGGACGCACCGGTAATCACGGAGATGGTATTATCTTTGTAGCCGGAGTTGAGAATGTGTATAAGGTGAAAACAGGAATGGAAAACGGGGAAGATTAATACTCATTTAAAGACTGTCCGGGTGATCGGGCAGTCTTTAATCAGGGATTGATGAATAGGAAGATATTTTCATTGATTCCGGGAACTGGGATAAAAAGCTGGAAAATGAAAAAATATAATTTAAAAAATCTGGATTGTGCATCCTGTGCTTTGAAAATTGAAGCTGGTTTGTCAAAAATGGAGGAAGTGAAATTCGTATCTGTGAATTTTGCCAATTTGTCTATGACCATTGATACCGACGATATTGAAAAGGTAAAAGCCAGGATTAAAAAACTGGAGCCGGAAGTTGAAGTTGAAGAGAGCGGGAAGATTAGTGCGATGGTTTCTAAAAGTGAACTTGCCGAGAATAAATGGACTATACTAAAAGCTATAGCAGGTTTGATACTGCTCGTGACAGGCCTGGTTTTTGAAGATAAGCTCCACAACACTCCTTATGAAATAGGCGAATATGCTGTGTTTATAACCGGTTACCTCATTGTTGGGTGGAAAGTATTAGCCTCTGCAGTAAGAAATATCATCCATGGAAAGTTTTTTGATGAACAGTTTTTAATGGCCATTGCTACACTGGGTGCTTTTGCTATTCATCAAATGCCCGAAGCAATGGCAGTCATGTTGTTTTATGTAACCGGTGAATTCTTTCAGGATATTGCCGTTGGTCGATCGCGCAAATCAATCAAATCATTGCTGGAAATAAAACCCGAATATGCCAACCTGAAGAAAGGCACTGAACTAATCAGAGTGTTGCCGGAAGATGTAAAAATAGGAGATGTTATTGTTGTCAAAGCCGGTGAAAAAGTGCCACTCGATGGTGTAATTATTGAAGGAACCTCGTTTGTAGATACCTCTGCCCTCACCGGAGAGAGCGTACCACGGAACCTGAAAGTAAAAGATGATATATTGGCCGGGATGATCAATCAATCGGGATTCCTGACACTAAAAGTCAATAAATTGTTTGGGGAGTCTTCTGTCTCAAAGATTCTTGAACTCGTTGAAAATGCTACTTCTCAAAAAGCAGAAACTGAAAAATTCATTACAACTTTTGCCAGATATTATACACCTTTAGTAGTCATCGGTGCCCTGTTGCTGGCAGTGTTGCCACCACTTTTGTTCAGTGATCAGACTTTTAGCGACTGGATCTACCGTGCCCTGGTGGTGTTGGTAATTTCTTGTCCCTGTGCCCTGGTGATCAGCATTCCCCTGGGTTATTTCGGAGGAGTCGGACTGGCATCCCGCAAGGGTATTCTGGTAAAAGGTTCGAACTTCCTTGATGCCCTGACACATGTCACTACCGTTGTGTTTGATAAAACAGGAACCCTTACGAAGGGAGAATTTAATGTTTCGGAGGTCGTTACTTCCAACGGCTTCACCAAAGAGCAAATCCTAGAATATGCGGCATATGCTGAAGTACACTCGAATCATCCGGTGGCGAAATCAATAACTGAAGCTTATCGGAATAAAATTGATCTGACCAGAATTTCTCAGTCGGAAGAAATATCAGGTCAGGGTATGAAAGCGGTTGTTGATGGCAAGACAATATTTGCAGGAAATGATAAGATGCTGCACAAAGAAAACATTGTGCATTCCGTTTGTCAGGTTGATGGAACGGTGGTCCATGTGACTATCGATCGGATATATGCCGGATACATCATAATATCCGACAGCCTGAAAGAGGATGCCGTAATAGCCATTGAAAACTTAAAAGAGAAGCACATTCAAACGGTTATGCTCACCGGTGACAATCAATATGCCGCACAAGCAATTGCAAAAAAACTGGGTATTGACCGTTTTTACTCCGAACTGCTTCCTGAAGATAAAGTGAAATACATAGAACAGTTTATCGATGAAAATAAAAGAGGTAAAATTGCCTTTGTTGGCGATGGGATCAACGATGCTCCGGTACTTGCCCGTGCAGATGTAGGAATAGCCATGGGGGCACTTGGTTCTGATGCTGCCATTGAAACTGCCGATGTGGTACTGATGACTGATTCACCCTCGAAAGTATCCCTGGCAATTGACATAGCGAAGACAACAAGAAATATTGTGTGGCAGAATATCTATTTTGCCATGGGTATAAAACTGGTGTTTATCATTTTGGGTGTATTTGGTATTGCCACTATGTGGGAAGCCGTTTTCGGGGATATGGGTGTTGCTTTAATTGCAATTTTTAATGCCCTCAGAATATTAAAGAAATAATAAAATTTGAAATTTGAATTCTTTTTGTGAAATTTAATTAACGGGATTCATTATACTCAATTAAATAACTAACTTTGTGATAGAAAGTTCTATTCATAAATAAATCAACTCTTTACTAATTAATCACTTTTAAATACATCAAAAATGAAAAAAAAAATTGCTATTTTTGCATTAATTGCTATTTTTGTTTCAGTTGGTTCATTAACCGCTCAGACAAAATCAGTTACTAACACAAAAACCACTACAACAGTGGTGAAAGCCGAAAAGAAAGCTGCAACACCTGCTTGTTGTGCCGCTAAAGATCCAACATGTTGCAAAGGGAAGACTGCAGCAGAAAAAGCTAAATGCATGGAAAAATGTAGTAAAGCAACTGCCAAAGCAGGCACCAAAGATTGCGCAGCAAAAGAAAAGGGTTGCACAAAAACCGTTGAAACAAAAAAAGTAGTAGCCAAATAGATTTAAATTGTAATTTGATTTTATATTGAGCCTCAGGTTTTCCTGAGGCTTTTTTGTTTAATAACTTATTTGATTTACCTTTGTTTTGTCAAAAAACTTAGTCCAATAAGCATATGTTTCAAACAAAAATTGATATTCCCATATCGGAAGTCAGGATTTCCTACGAAGACAGCATCCTGGCGTTGGGTTCGTGCTTTGCCGAAAACATTGGCAATAAATTGAATGCTGTTTATTTTGAGGCTGATATTAACCCTTTTGGAGTACTGTATAATCCGGTCTCAATTAAAAATAGTCTTGAATTACTACTTCAAAACAAACCATTTATCCCGGATAATATTTTTGAGTACAAATCCTTGTGGCAAAGCTTTGCGCATAGCAGTCAGTTTGCCGGTATCAGCGAAGTGGAATGTTTAAGCAAAATCAATTCAAGGCTGATTACTTCAGGTGAATTTCTTCAAAAGACGAATGTATTGTTGATTACTTTTGGTACTGCCTGGGTATTCGAAGAGAAGAAGAGTGGGAGGGTGGTATCCAATTGTCATAAGTTACCCTCCGCTGATTTTGAAAGACGCAGATTGACAGTAAATGAGATTGTGACTGATTATAATGAATTAATTGTAACCCTCCAGGCTTTATGTCCTGCTCTTAATATAATTTTCAGTGTCAGCCCCATTCGACACTGGAAAGATGGTGCACACGAAAACAATATCAGCAAAAGTGTTTTATTATTAGCCATTGATGAGCTTCAAAAGCAACATGAACAGGTTCATTATTTTCCTGCTTATGAAATACTTTTGGATGAATTACGCGATTACAGGTTTTATGCACCGGATATGCTGCACCCCTCGGATGTAGCCGTTGATTATATCTGGAGCCGATTTTCGGAAACCTATTTCAGCGACCGGACCCTGCTCCTTAAAAAGAAACTTGAACAGCTTGTTGCAGATCGTGCTCATCGACCTTTCCAACCCGATTCTGTAGAATTCAAAAAGTTTGCTGAACATACTGAAAAACGAAAAGTTGAAATACTACATGACTATCCATTCCTTACCAACCGGATTAAATAAAACAGAGCCATTTTGTATAAACAAAATGGCTCTTTAACTAATATTTCCTATTATTCTTAATCTTGAACTGATTAACTGTAAGTTTAATAATTCAATACCGTTTAATTTGTGTATATCTTATTATGATTTGTTTCACCGAGTCTTTATGCTAGCAAAGAATAGCCACAAAGCCACAAAGCCACACAAAGATGATATTTAACCAGAATCCGTAATTAAACGACAGTTATTAATCTGTGTAAATCAGTGTAATCTGTGGACAATAATCTCCCCCATCCCCTAAAGGGGTGTAATATCAGATCAGTGGACTCTTTCTTCCTTAATTCTTTTATTAAAAAATTAATCTGTGTAAATCTGTGTAATCTGTGGACAGTCTCTTTCTTTATTTCTTTTTATTAAGAAATAATCAGTGGAAATAATATGTAAATCACAAATCGGTAATGGGTTTATATTTTGGTACCAAAGTTTTCATGACACTCCAACCAATCAGATAAGCAACCGAACAAATGGAGAAAATAATAAAATAACCTGCTTCTTCTCCTTTAAATCCCATAAACACCATTTGTGTTCTGCCGGCATAGTCGAATAATATACCCGAACCTTTGTTGATAAAGAAAGAACCGATACCACCCGCCATTCCTCCGATTCCGGTAATGGTTGCTATTGCTTTGCGTGGAAACATATCACCTACAGAGGAAAATATATTTGCCGACCAGGCCTGGTGGGCAGCACCTGCTATACCAATAATAATAACAGGTATCCAAAAGGTTATCCTCCCCAGGGGTTGAGCCAAAAGGGCTAATAGCGGAAAGAATGCAAAGATTAACATGGATTTCATACGACCTGCATAGGGATTCATTCCTTTCTTGTCGACAAAGTAAGTCGGGAGCCAACCACCAATGATGGAGAGCAGCGTAATCATGTAAAGTACGAATAAGGGAAGTGCACTCTGGGTTGAATCCATTTTATAGACCGAACTCAGGTAGGCAGGTGTCCAGAATAAAAAGAACCACCATACTCCATCAGTCATAAACTTACCAAAAGCAAATGCCCAGGTTTGCCTGTATTTAAAGCAAGCTGCAAAAGAAGTTTTATTCCGTCCCGTTAAATTACCCGCTTCAATAATATCCTGGTCATTATCCTGATGGATATAGTTTAGTTCGTGAATATTTACCGAAGCGTGAACTTCAGGTTTTTTATACACAAATACCCAGACTCCCATCCAGATAAACCCTAAAGCACCGATTATAAGAAATGCAGCTTCCCATCCCCAGGCTTTAGCGATAAAAGGAATGGAAACCGGTGCTGCAAGAGCCCCAACGGTTGCTCCGGCATTAAAAATGCTGGTTGACAATGCGCGGTCTTTTTTGGGGAAATACTCTGCGGTCGCCTTAATGGCTGCCGGAAAGTTCCCTGATTCACCCAATGCTAATACAAACCGTGAGAAAATAAATAATGTGACGCTGACAGAAGCAACCATGGAAGTATTCCCAACCGTAGCAATGATATTTTTAGCTCCTTCGAAACCTACAAACCAATTTCCGGTAAGTATGCCTGAAGTGGCAATACCACAAAATGCATGAAGCATAGCCCCTGCCGACCAAATGCCAATAGCAACCAAAAACCCTTTTTTAGTATCCAGCCAATCAACGATCTTACCTGCAAACAACATGCTTACAGCATAAAAAATGGAAAATAATGCCGTTATGGTACCATAATCATTGTTAGTCCAGTGAAATTCGGGTGCAATAAAATCTTTCCAGGTTAATGATAAGACTTGTCTGTCAAGGTAGTTGACTGTAGTAGCAAAAAATAACATCGAACAGATGACCCATCTGTACTTTGTCATTTTTTCGTTGATGTTTTTGACCATGATTTTTAAAAGATATTAGATTTAATAGGTATTAGATAGAGAGAAGGTATTATTTGCGTACTTTTTGAATGATTACCAATGCATCGCTGCATAATTTTGTGATTTCTGTCCAGCTTTTATTATTAATCAGTTCCGAAGGAAAAAGGTTGGACCCCATTCCAACACAGGTTACGCCGGCATCAAACCAGCCTTTCAGGTTTCCTTCCTCCGGTTTTACTCCACCGGTTACCATTAAGTTCGACCAGGGCATTGGAGCTTTCAGTCCCTTAACAAAACCGGCCCCCAATACATCACCCGGGAATACTTTGCACAGATCACATCCCATTTCCTGTGCCATGCCGACTTCAGTTACCGACCCACAGCCCGGAGCATAAGGAATTAAACGTCGGTTGGCTACTTTTGCCACTTCGGGATTGAATAACGGTCCTACGATAAAGTTGGCGCCCAGTTGTATAAATAAAGCAGCTGTTGGAGCATCTACAATGGATCCGATTCCCATTATCATTTCAGGACATTCTTTGGCGGCATATTTAACCAGTTCACCAAAAACTTCATGGGCAAATTCCCCCCGATTCGTGAATTCGAATGCCCGGATTCCTCCGTCATAACATGCCTTTACAATGTTTTTTGATACTTCTAAATCACTGTTGTAAAACACCGGAATCAGACCGGTTTGTTTCATTGCTGTCAGAACCTGAATTTTATTAAACTTCATACATTTTATTAATGACCCCTAACCCCTAAAGGGGGATAAGAAATGTTAGTATTGTTATTTATCTATGACCCCTATCCCCTATTGGGATAAGAGATGTTAGTGTTGTTATTTAAGACTTTAACCCTAAATTTGGAATACAGTTAGGTTCGTCTCCTATTTGTCTTGACCAGGGTATAATATCCGGACACTCTTTCTTTTCTTCCTCACCTTTAGGGGTCGGGGGCTCTTTATTATCTAACCACTCTCCCCGAGCCGTCCCCACCCATTAGTGCTTCCACCTCAGGTACTGTAGCCAGGTTATAATCGCCGTAAATGGTATGTTTCAGGCAGGATGCTGCTACCGCAAATTCCAGTGCTTTCCGGTCGTCGCCGGTGTAAGTAAGCAATCCATAAATCAAACCACCCATAAACGAATCACCACCTCCTACACGATCAACAATGTGAGTGATATCGTAGCGTTTGGATTGATATAACTTCCCGGCACTGTATAAAACTCCGCCCCAGGTATTGTGATTGGCATTGATAGATCCCCGTAAAGTGATAATCACTTTTTTAGCACGTGGAAACTTAGTCATTACTTGCGTACAGACTGATTCAAATTCTGCGGCATTTACTTCTCCTCCGGTATGAGATACATCAAATCCTTCGGGTTTAATACCAAATACTTTCTCAGCATCCTCTTCATTCCCTAAAATAATGTCACATCCTGCCACCAGTTGAGGCATTACTTCCGAAGCCTTTTTTCCGTAATTCCATAAGTTTTTGCGATAGTTCAAATCGGTTGAAACGGTTATGCCCATTTCATTGGCTATGTGTATTGCTTCCAGGCAGGCGTCGGCTGCTCCCTGTGATAGTGCCGGTGTAATTCCGGTCCAGTGAAACCAGTCAGCACCTTTCAGCACTTCCTTCCAGTTCACCATTCCGGGTTGTATATCGGCTATGGATGAATTTGCACGGTCGTATATCACCTTGCTGGCACGGGCAACTGCTCCCGTCTCAAGGAAATAAATGCCAATACGGTCACCTCCTCGGAGTATTTCACGGGTACCAACATTGTATTTACGGAGATTCATGATGCATGCATCGGCAATGTCGTTTTTTGGAAGGCGGGTAACAAACTCGGTTTCCAGCCCATAGTTGGCAAGTGATACAGCCACATTGGCTTCACCGCCACCATACGTGGCATTAAATTGTGTCGACTGACTGAACCGTTCGTAACCGGGGGTCGCCAAACGAAGCATGATTTCTCCAAAAGTGACAATCTTCTTACTCATTGTTTATTTATTTTTGTGCAAATATTTGTTTATTAAATTGGTCGACCAAAAGTAAGCCTTTTATTTGTGATACAAAATAAAATATTTCTTAATTTATATCTGTTTCGTTTAAAAACATATATATTCCTTCACAAAATGAATAGTTGTTAGAATTTAAAAAATGATTTTGCATTGTTATAACTGATATCTTCTACCATGTTGGATATAAATGCAAGTTCCTGGCAGGGTAGTAATCCGTTTTCAACATCGTTTCCAATCAAATTACAGAGTGTGCGTCTAAAATATTCGTGACGCGGGTAGGAGAGGAAGCTTCTCGAATCGGTAAGCATTCCGACAAAACGACTTAATAACCCAAGCACGGAAAGAGAATTCATTTGCTTTTCCATTCCATCTTTCTGATCCAGGAACCACCAGCCTGAGCCGAATTGTATTTTCCCGGCAACAGTGCCATCCTGGTAATTACCGATCATAGTGGCTATCATTTCGTTGTCAGCCGGATTGAGATTATACAGGATGGTTTTGGTAAGCTTGTTCTGTGAATCCAGCCTGTTTAAGAATTTTGATAATGCCCTGGAAGTATTGAATGTCCCTATGGAGTCAAATCCCGTATCGGCACCAATCTGTCCGAACATGCGGGTATTGTTGTTCCGGATCGTTCCGTAATGGAATTGTTGCGTCCACCCTTTTTCCCAATCCATTTCTGCAAAAATAACCATCATGGCCGATTTAAATTTCAAGACTTCCGAATGAGCCAATTCATGCCCACCGTAAACTTTGTTGAAAATAGACTTGATTTCAGCCTCTGTATAGTCTTCGGCATAGAATTCCTCAATTCCATGATCGGAAAGCTTACAGCCCACCTCAGCGAAGAAATTCTGACGGTTTCGTAACGCTTCAATCAGGTCGTCGAGAGTAAGAATGGAAATTCCTGCCACTTTTGACAATTGATCAACATAATCACGAAAATTAGCAGCGTTTTCAACCGCCATTGCTTTATCGGGTCGCCAGGTAGGTAGCATTTTTATTTCAAACCCGTCTTTTTTTGTTTTAATATGGTGTTCGAGCGAGTCGATGGGATCATCAGTTGTGCAGACCACCTCCACGTTGTATTTCCGCATCAGGTTACGGGCCGAATATTCCGGTGTCTGCAGTTTGGCGGTACATTCATCATATATTTCACGGGCAGTAGCCGGCGATAGCAGTTTGTCAATGCCAAAGCCGGTCTTTAATTCCAAATGTGTCCAGTGATAAAGTGGATTACGCATGGTATATGGTACTGTTTCTGCCCATTTTTCAAATTTCTGCCAATCGGTAGTGTCTTTTCCGGTGCAGTATTTTTCATCAATCCCGTTTGTACGCATGGCACGCCATTTATAATGATCACCGCCAAGCCATATTTCAGTCAGGGTTTTAAATTGATGATCATTGGCCACCATCGAAGGGATCAGGTGACAATGGTAGTCGATGATGGGCATTTTGGAAGCATGCTCATGATACAGCATTTGTGCCGTTTCTGTTTGTAACAGAAAATTTTCATCTAAGAAGTTTTTCATATCCTCTTTTTTTAGTATTTCGAGTTGATTATTTAACATTGTTTGTTATTAAAAGAACTAAATTCATGACTCGTTTTTTGATTCCCGATGATTAAAATGGACGGTTTCCATTCAAAAAAACAGCTTTTGAAGATACTAATCGACCAGCTTAAATATAATTAAATTAACAAAAATGATCCAGTCTAATGATTATCAGTAATATACCTGTTTTTGATGCTGTCATTTTGATTACCGTGTTCGCCCACGAAGATACAAATAATTTTATATTTACAAAATATGTCGGATAATTATCCGGAATATTTGTACTGTGTGCGAACACAGTTTGGTTGTTTGGTTGTTTGGTTAATTGGTTGATTGGTTAATTAGTGATTGGTTAATTGGTGATTGGTTAATTGGTTGGTTGGTTAATTGGTTGGTTGGTTAATTGGTTGGTTAATTGGTGATTGGTTAATTGGTGATTGGTGATTGGTTAATTGGTCGGTTGGTTGGTTGGTTGGTTGGTTGGTTGGTTGGTTGGTTAATTGGTGATTGGTTAATTGGTGATTGGTTAATTGGTCGGTTGGTTGGTTGGTTGGTTGGTTGGTTGGTTGGATGCATAAATGAAGGATGAAAAAAGACAAAGCCTTGCCTTGTCTTTAAATTTTTTATTATAATGATGAATCAATTTCATCACGTTAATAGTTTGGAATGGATTTCAATGGGATATTTAAAATTTAGAATTGATAAATAAAGTATACAGTACATTGAAAATAAGTACCGACAATCAAATATTGATGAGTCAGGATTTTAGGGTTCAATTTGTTTTAAACTTTATTTTTTTTTGTTTTTTACCCTAAGTAGAAAGCAATATACATATCAACCCATACTTATTGTCTGGTTTTTACTTCTAGTCCTTCTTGAAACCGTACACAAATGCAATCTTCAATTTAGTCAATTCTTATTTCAATTTTATTTATAATGTTTATCCTCAAAACGTCTTATTCTTAAAAAACAGATTCTATACTTCATAAAAGTTAATAAGTTCAATTAAACCCTTTCTACCTAAATACAGGAGCTTTCAATCAGATTCCGGAATATTCAAACGCTCCTTGTATCACTTTACAAGTTAAAAATCTACTTTGTCATGGACATTGAAGATAAACAATCTAAATAATCTGTGTAATCTGTGGTCAATCTATTTCTTAATTTCTTTTTTTTATAAAATAATCTGTGGAAATCTGCATCAACAGGACAGCATGTGGATAATCATATTATTTATTCCTGTTCATAATTTCCAACACCACGCTGTTGTCGGCATATACCTGCCAATGCTGCACCTTGTTCTTTTTAATAATAGCTGACCAGGCTGCCGGAATTCTCCAGTAGTTGCTGTTGTTCTCATTTATCAGATTCAAGTAAGTTCCACCGGCATAACCAACCAAATAAAAGAGCGACTTGTTATGAATCATTCCTGTAATTTCGATGTTGTAATCCGGAAACAAATTGAAATATCCCTTCCATGCCAGTTTCATATTCTCCTTTCCTATACATTTGTTATCACGTGAATCAACAAATGTATGGTCGTCTGCCATTAAGTCAACCATTTTATCTAAGTTGGCATGATTGATGGCATCAATAAAATCCAATAGAACTTTTGATTTCATTTCTTTAGTCTGTTAGAATGAATTTAAAAACAAATCCGGGTTGCATTTGTAATTATTTTTTAATATAAATTGAAATTAGGAGTTGTTTTAGGATGAGGTATATTAATTTTTATATCATTCATCCATATTGCACCCTTAGGTTCATTATGTTCCAGAAGTTGCTTTTGCCATGCTTCATCAGTTAACCTTTCGGAGATAGGTTGTGTAAATTCATAATGGCTGTAAACGGCACCCCGGGTAAGATAAAGGAGTCCGTTTATTTCAGCAACCACGTATATTTCGTCCCCCATTCCCACACATTCTTCCAGGCAATTACCATCGCCGTTTTTATTTTCATAAGTATATACATCTGCTGCGATGGCCATATATTTTTCAGGAGTTTTTACATCCGATACCGTTCCTTCATCGGATTCAATGATATTTAAAGTAAGGGATTCTACTTCTCCACCTATAAAGGACAAGTCATCAAATTCTTTGTTGGATAATTTCTGACCTCTCAATTCCTTTTTACTTAGTGAAATGAATTTAGTTGCCATTTTAATTAATTTATTATTTCTGTCTTTTATCTTATCCGTAATCAATCCGTTTTCTGTAAGCATTTTTTCATTTAAACGAAGCAATTCAATACATTTTTCCCAAAAATCCAACTGTGGTTCTACATAGGCTATTTTCTGAGGAGGAGGCACATCCCCGCCATCTCCCATTTCAGCACCCGAAGGTTGTTCAATGTACAATAACATATCGTGTTTTAACCCGGTCCAGGATCCAAGCATGGTATTCAGTTCTTTTTTCTGCCAGTTTGGCAATTGCATAAAATACGGGGCGGAACTTTGGGGCTTTTTGAGCGAAAGAATTGTCTCCATAGTCTTTGTATAAACACTGTTATTCCATTTGTTGAAACCCTGGAACTTCTTTTTCAGCACATTTAAAGTATCGGGATAGCCTGCCCAGTTTTCTTTTTCTTTATACGTATTCAATAGGATGTTTTCGGCGGTTTTGTTTCCCATGGCCGCAAAGACATCCAATGCCTTAGGGAACAAACGTTTTGGCTGAGGTTTTGTAATATGAACCAAACGTTGGAGGATCTCTCCGTCAAAAGTATACCTACCGGCCGTAAACAGGAGCCTTTTTCTGGTAATATATTTTTCGTTCTTTAAATCAGCTCCTTTTGGCGATACTTTTCTGGGATTGGCAGCATACAATGCCAACCGGACCTTTTGCAGATTTTCTCTGGCGATAAGATCGTTCACATTTATATTACCTGATTCCTTCAGTATTTTAAGCAGATGTGCTATTGAAAGATTATTTTCTTCCCCCGACAGGAAATTGATAACGTTCGAAAAAGCATTGTATTCTTTTAAGGAGGATGCAGAATGAAGTATCCCGTTTGCCATCAGGACAGCCCTTGTCAAACTTTCATCGTTGTCCAGGTAAATGGATGCTGAATTTAGCCATTTTACGCATTTAAAATATCTTTTCAATGAATCCGTACGGGTATAGTTCCCGCGTGCCTGAAACTGAGAGTAATCCATTAAGGAATCACCCAGAAAATTGGATAGTCTTCCCTGTCCTGCCAGCGCATTCCCGTATTCATAGTTGTAATCCTGCAGATACGCGGTCGGGACATCATGTTTAACGCCTGATAATAAAGATAAAGCCACTGAATAATAAACCTCGTTCCATAAGGACGCGCTTTTTACCAATGAATTCTTCGTCATAGAAGCAATTTTCGTTGCAATAGCTGATTGTTCTTTGAGTAAATCCGATAATAACGGAATCATTTTAGCCTGTTCCAACGTTTGCATTTCTTTACTCAAATGCATGTGCAATACCTGAAGATACAGGTCGGTGGTAATAAAACTCGGGGTGTAATCATAATAATTCTCATCATAGACATGGAATAATTGCTCGAAATTTCCCTTATTGATAACGAAACCATCCTGTTTCAAATGCTTCATCATTTCAGGTGGAATACTTTCAAATTGCTCCCAATTGACTACATTTTCGGAGTTTGCTTTTCTAAACCCTCCGGTTTCGATATAATTACGTTTGTACTTTTCTCTTTCCAGTTGGAGGACTTTCGCAATAAAATTTTTCTCTTGGTCGGTAAGTTTTATTTTAAAATTGTTGTACCAAAAAACAGGCTGGTACCATTTTGTAGCATTAAAGTGAGAGCGAAGCACATAATCCATGAAAAGGAAGCCATGCCGTGCCAGAATTTCGGATCGTAAAATCCGTAACTCGTTAAAGCTTTTATGCGATAGATCCATTTGGTAATCAAAGGGGGGAGGAGTGACCTTTCCTTTATAAAAATCAGTATAGTATTTTGTATACTCTTCCACTTTATATGCGGAATCTTTATCAATTTCCTTATCCGTCAACGGATATCCTTCATCATAGGGTGCCCAACGTATCAATGTCTGGGTCAGCTTATACCGGTTATTAGCTATTTTCTTCTTCTTGTTGCAACCAAAACAAAAAAGCAACAATAAGATAAAGATCGAAGAAATCAATTTTAGTCTCATTCTATCTGATTTTAAAGGTTTAATGTGAATTATGTAAGGCTTCCTGTGCACGGGAATATGAAAGTGAATCGTTGAGTGTTTTAATAAACGACATTCCAAATGATTCCCATCTATATTCATGGATACAATACATTCCTTTGTTTTGTCTTTCCATGGCTTTTATGGTGCAATCGCCTTTTTTTTTGCACACTTTAAACTCTTCCAGTGGATTAACCAGCCTGGAGCTTAACCATAAAGGACGAATATAATCCCTGTCTATCTGAAATATAAACAATCTCTTTTTCAACACCGGATCAAAGGGAGTCGGTTTGATAATTCCAATACAAATGTCGGTTCTTCCATCCCTGTTAACATCACCGGTTTCCATTTCAAAAACTTCATACGGAGTATAAATCAGGTCGCTGCCTCTGGTTATTGAATCGAAAATGCTTATCCGGTATTTATCCAGTTTTTCTATTTTTTCAACGATTACTGTTCCTGTAAAATAAGCATCCTTTATTTTTATCGTTTTGGAGTACCCTTTCTTTTCGCTACATGAACCGAAAAGAAACAGTAACCCAACTATTCCGGTTAGTTTAAACGTAAGATTAAAATACTTCCCAGATCCCATTTTGTTGCTTTAAATCAATTGTTTTCGATACCAGACTTATTTCTTTTCTGAAATCTTCAGAATCTTCTCTTTTCATCAGGATTGGTTTTGATTTTATGATATTAAATGGAAGTACCTGTACGGCGATACTTCTTTTCGACAGGCACAGTTTTGCCATTACTCCCCTGTTTGCAGGCGAATGATGGTTGTCAAAGATAAAATTTCCAAGACTGTAAAATATATATTTTCCTTTATAGACTTCAATGGGTTGTACAACATGAGGATGATGCCCTATAATAGCATCTGCTCCCGCTCGGATTAATTGATGGGCCTGTAAAATTTGTTCTTTAGTTGGCAAGGTATTCATTTCAACTCCCCAATGAAGGCAAACCAATATGATGTAAGTAGGATGTTTTAATTTGAATACACTGATTTTTTCTGACAAGGAAGTGGTATTCTCACTGCTTACAAATCTGTTGTTTTGTTTTAATAAACAGGATGAGAATATGGCAACACTGTCATTTCCTTTATTAAGTAAGGTTGGTGTACTGGTAGCATCATTATTCTGGCTGTACCCGATTGGCTTTATTCCTGAAAACAACAGATTGAAAATAGTTTGTTTCATCCCTCTTGCTCCAAAATCGAAACTGTGATTATTGGCTACTACCAGATGCGTGATACCGTTTTTATACAACGACGAAATCCATTCCGGATTTGCACGGAAGGTAAACGTTTTATCCAGAGGTTTGCATGTGGTATCGCAGGCTACACATTCCAAATTTGCTACTGTAAAATCGGAACTACTAATCGCATTGTGTACACTTTCAAAATAATCATCCACTCCCTTCACAGCGGTAATATTCCTCGTACCCCTGTCTAACATCAGATCTCCGGCAAATACTATCGTGAGTACTTCTTTCTTCCCTGCACACTCAATAAAGAGAACCGGTATAAGCCCCATAAGGATACATAGGATGATAATTGGAAGTAAATATTTTTTTTTGGATAATTTGACCATATTTAATCTGAACTGTTTATTTGATAATTCCAAATTTGCAATTAGTTGCGCTGCAATATATTTTAAAAATAAAAAATCAGTTAATAGCAAACATTTAATGATCTATTTTGTAATTTTCCAAGACGTGATATTCATCGTCTTGGAAAATATTAATTGTTCATAATTAATTACTTATATGCATATCACTAAATTCAATTTCACTTAAGGTCAAGCTGTAAAAATATTATTTCGTTCCAAAAGTACAAACTCTTTTTAACATCCCCAATATAATCCTTAATTATTTTTATTATTTCAAATAAAATGTATTTATGTAGAATTTAAGAAATAAAAAAACCGTCCCGACTTTATAGTCCGAACGGTTTCAAATGGGGTATAAATATATCCTTTCAACTCAAAATAGCTTTTTCACGACCAACTCCCTACTCCCTACTTTGAACTATATCTCCCACAATGGCTTTCTCCGTTTTTTCAAACAATGTGTTGAAATCAGATCCTTTGACCTCAATGGGTTCATGAATGGTAAATTTCAACCGGTTGCCAATGCCAAAGGGGAATTTGCCATACCTGAATATTTTCCATGAATTATTGATAGTTACCGGTACTACCCAGGCATCCGGTGCGTATTTACACAAAAACTTCAATCCGCTTGCTGCAAAAATTCCTGGTTTCCCATCTCTCGAGCGAGTTCCTTCCGGATAGATCACAGCCGAACGATTTGTTTTCTGAATGTATTCAGCCAGACTTTTTAATGCCGGTAATGCCTGCTTGGGGTCTTTGCGGTCAATCAATACCGACCCGCCATGATTCAGGTTGTATGATATGCTGGGAATCCCTTTTCCCAATTCAATCTTGCTCACAAATTTAGGATGATAGTTCCGCAGAAACCAGGTTATACCGATAATATCGTACAACCCCTGATGATTGGATACAAATATCAGCGGTTTTCCTTCGGGTAATTCAGTTTTGAATTCAACTTCTGAGCTGCTGAATAACATAGATAGAATGGCCATTTCAAAGAAACTCAGCAAATCCACGCTCTTTTTATGGGCTTTGTATCCGAATACATTAAAGCAAATGTACTGGATCGGATGAAATATACAGATGATTAGCAAGAACAGGATACAGAATAATACAGAGAGGGGATAAGAGAATATTTTTTTCATCCGGAAGATATAAGTAATTAATGATTAATAATGAACAATTAATAATTGACGAGATAATGAATATCTGATCTTTGTGAATTGACAATTAGATCGTTAAATATTTACGATTACATAGTCTTGTTATTCATTGAAAGAGATTTTACCTGGATTGTAGAAACTATTGCAAAAATAGTAAAATTTATAACGTAAGGGTTTATCAAAGCTTTATTATTTGCATAATTGAATATTTATAAACCCCTGAATAAATTCAGGCAAATGTAATTGACTTGAGTTCATCTCATAACCTTTTAAGCCTTCTTCAATACGGGGTGTAATTTTTTTACCAGACTTTATAATCTAATACTTTACTTTTTTTATTTTAAATTTATTTTGAAACTTGTTGAGCAATTTACAATTCAAATTTGGGTAACAAAGTATGTTGCTTTAAAAAAATAATATTATACTTAAAAAGGAAG
>Ga0302203_1000214_pt1 | contig 25286 bp, 9 predicted proteins | sample II_Fen_E1_1_FD_194576 | JGI IMG/M metagenome (GOLD analysis project Ga0302203, IMG submission 194576) | Peat permafrost microbial communities from Stordalen Mire near Abisko, Sweden - II_Fen_E1_2 | ecosystem: Environmental > Terrestrial > Soil > Wetlands > Permafrost | place: Sweden: Abisko...
TGATTCTAAAAATCAACAAAAGGAGATTAACTACAAGTTCAGATGATGGGCATCCTCCTGATAGCATATTATTCAAGTTGTTTGAAAGATATTATTCAGAGATAACTTTTTATATACACTAATTTACTTCTGATAAGCTTGAATTATGCCGAAAGATTAAAAAAGCATAAAGACTCAAGTACAAAGGAAATCCACGATGGATATATTCGAACATTGGCTGAAAGATATACTTAGACAAGAGGCTCTTTAAATTACTGATCAACAATTGAAAACTTACATATAATCTTCTTGCAACTTCCCTCCGATATTTTTCGTACCTTTGTACTCCGAAAATGTTGACCATTTTATGCATGTCAACTTTCCAAACTCTTCAAACTTCAAACTATAACACCATGGCTCTTCAATGTGGTATCGTTGGTTTACCCAATGTTGGTAAATCTACTTTATTCAACTGTTTATCAAATGCTAAAGCTCAGGCTGCAAACTTTCCTTTTTGTACTATAGAACCAAATGTCGGTGTTATCACCGTTCCTGATGAGCGTCTGAATAAATTAGCTGAACTGGTTCACCCTAAAAATATTGTTCCAACAACAGTTGAAATTGTAGATATTGCAGGTCTTGTTAAAGGTGCCAGTAAAGGAGAAGGATTAGGCAATAAGTTCTTAGCCAATATCCGTGAAACCGATGCCATCCTTCATATATTACGTTGTTTTGATGATGATAATATTACACACGTCGATGGAAGCATCAATCCTGTACGCGACAAAGAGATTATTGATACTGAATTGCAGTTGAAAGATCTGGAAACTGTTGAAAGCCGCATATCAAAAGTCCAGAAGCAAGCGCAAACAGGTGGTGACAAGCAAGCCAAAACAATCTATGATATTTTAGTTCAATACCGTGCTGCTTTGCAACAGGGCAAATCGGCCCGTACAGTAGTATTGGATCCCTTGGATAAAAAGCTGGTAAAAGATCTGTATTTATTGACCGATAAACCGGTGATGTATATTTGCAATGTCGATGAAGCATCTGCTGTAAACGGAAATGCATATGTGGATGCAGTAAAAAAATCTATCACCGATGAGAATGCCGAGATATTGATAGTAGCTGCTGCCACTGAAGCCGATATTGCCGAACTTGAAACTTATGAAGAACGTCAAATGTTTCTGGAAGAGGTCGGATTGAAGGAATCAGGTGTATCACGTCTGATCCGGGCTGCTTATCATTTATTGAACCTCCAGACCTACTTTACAGCCGGTGTGCAGGAAGTACGCGCCTGGACTTTTGGTAAAGGTTGGAAAGCTCCACAATGTGCCGGGGTGATTCATACCGACTTCGAAAAAGGCTTTATCCGTGCAGAAGTCATTAAGTATCTTGATTTCATAACACTTGGTTCCGAAATTGCCTGTAAGGAAGCCGGAAAAATGAATGTGGAAGGCAAGGAATATGTAGTACAGGATGGCGATATCATGCACTTCAGGTTTAATGTATAAAAGGACCCCTAACCCCTAAAGGGGAATAAGAAAAAACACCTGATCTTTATCGAGATCAGGTGTTTTTTATAGGAGACAAAAGTAACTTAGTTCCCCTTTAGGGGCTAGGGGTTGTTATCTTATCCAAACAGTTCAATATCTTCCTTCGTAATGCTTGCACCACCCAGTATAATCAACCGTTCCACCATATTTCTGAGTTCGCGGATATTACCCGTCCATGAACGGCCTTTCAGAGACTCGATGGCTGATTCTTCAAATTGTTTAGGTTGTATGCCTTGTTCATTGCAAATTAATTCACAGAAATGAGTTACCAGCAGCGGGATATCATCTATCCGTTCCTCCAGTCTGGGGACACGGATGGGTATTACATTCAGCCGGTGGAACAGGTCTTCCCTGAAGTTTCCACTTTCTATTTCCTTTTTCAGGTTTTTGTTGGTAGCTGCCAGCACCCGCACATTTACTTTTATGCTTTTGTCACTGCCAACGCGGGTTAGTTCATTTTCCTGAAGAACACGGAGTACTTTGGTTTGTGCCGACAGGCTCATATCTCCGATTTCGTCCAGAAATATGGTTCCGCCATCAGCCTGTTCAAATTTCCCAATTCGTTGTTTTATGGCCGATGTAAAAGCTCCTTTCTCGTGACCGAATAATTCGCTTTCAATTAATTCGGATGGAATAGCTGCACAGTTCACTTCAACATAAGGACCGTCTGCCCGGTGGCTTTGCTCATAAAGTAGTCTGGCAACCACTTCTTTACCGGTCCCGTTATCACCGGTAATCAGCACACGGGCATCAGTAGGGGCAACCCGCTCAATCATCATCCTCACTTTTTCAATAGCCGGAGAAGCACCTATCATTTGATGTTTATTTCCAACCTTCTTTTTGAGTGTCTTTGATTCGGCAACCAGATTATTCCGCTCCAACGCATTCCGAACGGTTACCAGCAGACGGTTCAGGTCAATGGGTTTTTCAATAAAATCGAATGCCCCTTTTTTGATGCACTCTACGGCTGTCTCTATATTGCCATGCCCGGAAATCATGATAATAGGAACCTCAATTTCTTTCTCTTTTAGCTGAACAAGCAATTCAATACCATCCATTTCAGGCATTTTAATATCCGAAAAAATTAAATCGAATACGCTGTTTTGAGCTGCTTCCAGACCCAATTTTCCGTTCTCGGCTAATGTTACCTGATGTTTTTCAAACTCCAGGATGTCTTTTAGCGTATTGCGGATACTGCGCTCGTCATCAATTACTAATATCTTTGCCATTAAATTACAAATTACACGAATTAAGAAAATACGAATTACACGAATTGTTGCGTTCTTTATTCGTGTAATTCATTTTAAATTAGTCTTAATTCGTAATATTATAAATCAAACCCTATATCTCCCCTGAAATACTTTTTATCGTACTGAATCTTTTGGGCATTCTTAAATGAAAGGGCAAGTGCTTCTGCTTTGTTTGCTCCATACGAACTGACAGCTATAACCCGTCCTCCGTTGGTTACCAGCTTTCCATCTTTCAGGGTAGTGCCGGCATGGAAAACGATGCTTCCTTCCACAGCATCCAGTCCGGTAATTTCCTTTCCTTTTTCGTATGCTTCCGGATAACCCCCTGAAACCAGCATAACCGTTACAGCTGTGCGTTCGTCCATCTCAACCGTCCTCTTGTTTAGATCTCCTTTGTCTACTCCTTCAAGCAAATCCACGAAATCACTTTTCAGCCGCAGCATCACCACTTCTGTTTCAGGATCTCCCATGCGGGCATTGTATTCTATGGTGTAAGGTTCGTTGTTTACTTTGATCAGGCCAAAGAAAATAAACCCTTTGTACACGATTCCTTCACTGATTAATCCTTCCACTGTCGGCTTAATGATGCGTTCTTCCACCTTTCGCATGAACTCTTCATTGGCGAAAGGTACCGGCGAAATAGCTCCCATGCCACCCGTATTTAATCCTTTTTCGCCTTCGCCTATTCGTTTATAATCTTTTGCTTCAGGAAGAATCTGGTAATGTTGTCCATCGGTGATCACAAATACCGAACATTCTATGCCTGAAAGAAATTCTTCAATAACTACTGTTTTGCTGGCCGACCCGAATTTTCCGTCGAGCATGGTTTTTAATTCAGCAATTGTCTCATCCAGGTCATTTAAAATCAAAACCCCTTTTCCGGCTGCCAGCCCATCAGCTTTCAACACATAGGGTGCCTTCTGGCTCTTCAGGAAATCAACCCCTTCACTGAAGTTTTCGCTGGTAACGCTAAAATAGCCTGCTGTTGGGATATTATGTCGAAACATGAATTGTTTCGAGAAATCCTTGCTTCCTTCAAGCTGTGCTCCGATTTTATCCGGACCAACTACGGTAATGTGGCTTATTTCCTTATCAGCAGCAAAGAAATCGACAATACCCTTTACCAACGGATCTTCCGGTCCGACAACCACCAGGTCGATCTTGTTTTCAAGCACTGCTTTTTTTATGGCTGCAAAATCATCAGTAGCAATCGGCAGGTTAATGCCTGCTTTAGCTGTTCCTGGATTACCCGGAGCAATAAAGAGGGCTGTCAGTTTAGGACTCTGTGCTATTTTCCAGGCCATTGCATGTTCGCGTCCGCCCGATCCAAGGAGAAGAATATTCATAATTGTGTGGTTGTTTTTATGATTGCAAAAGTAGTTTTTTTTTGTCTTTCAGGCAAATGGATATACGGGTAAATTAAAAAGGCTATGCCGAAAAAATCAGCATAGCCTTTTACTATTTCAAAAGTTTATCCTTTCTCTTAATAACCAATCGTAAATCGTTCCTGTGATGTCCCGGGAATTCCGCTTCGTTCATACAGCTGACATCCTGATACAAAAAAAGATTGCCTTATGACAACCTCTATAAAAGACGAAAGGTAGCTTGCCTCACGGCATACTACCAATCTTTGTTAACCTTAAATCTAATACTATGAAAAAATCACACTGCAAAGATACGGCAAGTTGAGATACCTTCCAATCATTTTAATGAATAATTGTACGAGAACCATGTTTTATAACATGTTTTTAGAATTAGGTATTGTGTTTTAAGTCTTATGATGCAAAAAATATCATAATCATTGCTTTTTTTTATGAAGCATTCGGCTTCAACTTATTTCCATATCTGTTTTTCCTCTCATAATTCACTGACTTTCTCTTTTTTGACCTGCCTTACCGATACTTCGTTTCGTATTCTAGGTTTGACTATGGTTCAACTATGGTTCAACCATGGTTTAACCATATATATCATGCATATATCACGTATATATCACGCATATACAACGCTAATACTACATATCTATATAAGTATGTGGTATTAGCGTGAATCATATATCGAATTTATATTGAATGAAAGTTTTATAATTCGTTGAACCATGGTTGAACCATAGTTGAACCATAGTCGAACCTAGAATGAGTGGGGGTATGGCAGTCTTCAGAAAACGGTGTCGGGGGGTTATTTTGTAGATTCAATTTACAAGGTGCAAATCACCCCTAATTAAGCCAGGTTGACTCATGGGCTAAAACTCTTTACAGGGAAACCAGAGTACCGAAATTACGATGAATGTTATGTTTACAATAACGTGAGGCTTTCTGTGAAAAATGCAATGTCTGTTTAACATAACGGCGTGATATTTACTTCATAAAGAGAGAAAATCATATTCTAAAACATAATACTTAAAATAAACCGCCATCAGACTAGTAATTCAATTCAATTTATACTATATTTGCAAAAGGTACATTTAATTATCAATTCGGTAGCACTTGTATAGAAAAATAAACTTTTATATTAAAAAACTTAGCCTTTACTACTAAGTTCCATAGATTAAACATCGAGGTACTTATGAAAAATATACCCAATAAAACTATACCTGCCGGGAACCTTCGTCAACAAGCTGAAGAGCTACTTAAAAACAACCCATCACCCACTTATTCTATACATTCTGAAGCGGAAGCATTGAAACTGGTTCATGAACTTGAAGTGCATCAACTGGAGCTTGAAATGCAAAATGAGGAAATTTTAAAAGCTCAGATAGCCGAGCGGGAAGCATTTGAGTTATATGATTTAGCGCCCACCAGCTATTTTACGCTTTCAAAAGAAGGCAGGATTATAGGATTAAACCGGCGTGGTGCCAGGATGCTTCAGAAAAGCAAGAAAAATTTGACCGAAAAACAATTCGGTTTTTTTGTGACCGAAGAAACAAAACCAGCCTTCAATGACTTTCTGGAACGAGTGTTTACAACCAAAGTTATAGAAGTCTGCGAAATCGTTTTGCTGACATTTAAGAATACGCAGATATCTGTAAGTCTTACCGGGACTTTGGGCAAAAATCAGGAGCAATGTCTTGTTACAGCGATTCTTAGTACTGAATCCAGACAACAGGAAGAAAACCGTCAACATGAACATGAATTATACCAGGACATTGTTAATAATCAACTGGCCGGTATCTATCGGATTCAAGTATTCCAACGGGATAAATGGTGGAAAAATGCTTTGAACAGTTCGGAAAATCCTCTGTATAAAATGGAGGTAGTGAATGACCGTTTTTGTACCATTTTGGGAATTACCCGGAAAGAATTTGAAGACAACCCGGCTATTCTTGCCGATTTGATTCATCCGGATGATAAATCAAAATTTTCAACTAAAAGCGAAGAAGCAAATACCTACCTTATTCCATTTCAATGGGATGGGCGGTTGCTGACTCATGACCGGATAATCTGGGTACATTTAGAATCCATACCTAAGCCATTGAATAATGGTAATGTGTTGTGGACAGGTATCCTGTATGATATCACCGGACAGAAACAACACGAAGAGGAATTAATAGAGAGTGAAGAGCGATTTCAGCAATTGTTTAACAAAGCGCCGCTTGGCTATCAGTCCCTGGATTCTGAAGGAAATTTCATTGTTGTAAATCAAATGTGGTCAGACTTTCTGGGGTTTACACGCGAAGAAGTTATTGGTAAGTGGTTTGGTGACTTTCTATCTCCTGAGTACAAGGATCTATTTCGTGAGCGGTTTTCCTTGTTCAAAGCGCAAGGGCATACTCAAAGCGAGTTTGAGATGGTGCACAAAAACGGCACAAAGCTGGTTATATCTTTCGATGGACAAATAGGGTATGATTTGAATGGAAACTTCAAGCAAACGCATTGTATATTACAGGATATCACGCAACGAAGAATTGACGAAAACGAATTAAAAAAAAGTCAGGAAGATTTTAAAGACCTTTTTGACAATGCTCCGGTAGGTTACCATGAAATTGATTCCGAAGGTAGGATTGTCCGAATAAATAGAACAGAATTGACACTATTGGGGTATGAGTCGGAAGAACTTGTCGGTCAATATATCTGGAAATATAATGCGAATGAAAATTATTCTTTAAAATCAACCAAGGAAAAACTTCAGGGTCGACAGATTTCACCCACACCTTATGAACGGGAATTGTTACGGAAAGACGGCTCAAAAATCACAGTGCTGCAACACGACAGAGTACTTCGGGCAGAAGATGGGAGTATAACAGGTATCCGGTCTTCGGTACAAGATATAACTGAACGAAAGCAGGCAGAATTAGATTTACAGCTGAGTGAAGAGAAATTCAGGAATTTATTCGAGCATTCCATTGTTGGAAAATCAATGACCTCGATTGATGGAAAAATGAATGTAAATAAGGCTTTCAGTCAAATAATCGGGTATTCCGAAGCTGAAATGCTACATTTAAACTGGGTTGATTTTACGCATCCTGATGATATTGAATTTAACAAGGAAGAAATTAAGTCAATACTAAATGGAGACAAAGATTTTTCACAATGGGAAAAGAGATACATTCATAAAAACGGAAACATTATTTGGGTTGTTATAAGTCTTTTTTTACTGCGTGATAAAGAAGGGAATCCGATCCGTTTTATTACTGAGATTTATGATATTACCGACCGTAAAAAGTCAGAAATAGATTTACGGAACAGCGAAGAGAAATTCAAAAAGGCATTTCTGACAAGTCCGGATTCTATTACTATTAACCGGTTAGACGATGGCGTGTATGTATCATCAAATATTGGATTCACACGTATCATGGGTTATCTTCAGGACGAAGTTGCAGGCAAAACAACTGAGGAAATCCATATTTGGGAAAAAAAGGAAGATCGGAATCAATTTCTTGCTGAGTTAAAAGCAAAAGGGATTGTTGAAAATTTCATTACACCCTTTAGAGCTAAATCAGGTAAGATTGTATACGGCATGATATCTGCGTCTTTTATAGAACTTGAAGGGATTAAACATATATTGAGTATTATACGTGATATTACAGCGATTCGGGAAACTGAGTCAGCACTACATCAAAGTGAGGAACGATTTAAGGTTTTATTCGAAGATGCTCCCGACAGCATGTTTGTGGCAGATCCTGAGACCTGGAAAATTATAGACGCAAACAAGGCTGCATGCAAATTATTTAAAAAAGAAAAGCATGAACTTGTGGGGCTTTATCAACAGGAACTTCACCCGGAACGTCTGAATGCTATAACTGAAAGAGCTTTTAATAATCATATTTCACAATTAGAGTCACAGGACGAAGTACTTCCGTTTGAGAATAGGATTCTTTGTTCAGATGGGACAGAGATACCGGTTGAGATATTGGCCCATTCTATAAATCTTAACGATAAAATCTTATTACTGGGTACTTTTAGAAACATTACAGAAAGAAAAAAAGCAGAGGAAGCACTTCGGGAAAGTGAAGAGCTTTACCATAATTTAGTTTTACGAATTCCGGATGGTGTATATAAGAGTACCGCAGGGGGTAAATTTATTGATGTAAACCCGGCCATGGTCAAAATGCTGGGTTATGAAAGTAAAGAAGAATTGTTGGGCATTGATATTACATCGCAATTATACTTCAATTCATCCGATCGGGATTACAATGTGCTAAATGGACAAAATGAAGAAATGTCTGTCTTCCCATTAAAAAAGAAGGATGGTTCAGCAATCTGGATAGAAGATCATGGATGGTATAATACGGATACTGATGGGAAAGTAATAACTCATGAAGGAGTTTTACGTGACATCACCGATCGTAAACTAGCCCAGGATGCATTACAGGAGAGTGAATCCATATTAAAAAAGACCCTTGTGGAAAGTACCGGTTTAATTGATAAAACTTCCGAAAGTATCAATTATGAAAAAATATCCGATACAATACTCGCAATCTCCGGGGCAAAATATGTTAGTTTTAATATCTTTGATGATAATGGCCTTGATTTTACTACCGTAGCCGTTTCGGGAATCAAAAAAGATCTTTTACAAGCAAATACCTTTTTCGGGTTTGATATTTTAAATAAAAAATGGACGTTCGATCCAACACGGGAAGAAAAAACAAAGGATAACCCAATTACCCGGTTTGAATCGTTTGCTGAATTGACAAGCTCTTCTATTCCGAAGGAAGTTACAGCAGTAATCGAGAAGACATTTAATATCGGGCATTCTTTTGTTGTGAAAATATCAAAGAACAATAGATCAATAGGTGATTTTACCTTAATTTATTCAAAAGAAGAGACACTGAGAAACAACGAATTGGTGTTATTATTTGCCAATCAGGTAGCATTGTATATTGATCGGGATAAATCGGAAAAAGCATTACGTATCAATGAAGAGAAATATCGTTATTTGTTTGAGAATAATCCGCAACCTATGTATATTTATGACGAAGAGACTCTGGCTTTTCTTGAAGTAAATCAGGCTGCCATCGATCAGTATGGATATTCAAAAGAAGAATTCTTCGGGAAGACACTTCCAGATATCCGACCTCCTGAAGACATTCCGGCGCTTTTACTGGATGTGCAGAATATCAGTAACGCGTTTAAACCAGCCGGAATATGGAGACACACCAAAAAAAACGGAGAAGTATTTTTTGTGGAAATTACAACTGTTGCGGTAATTTCGAATGGCAGGAATGCCCAGCACGTTATGGTAAAGGATATTACGGAACGAAAACGTGCTGAGAATTCATTAAAAGAATCCATTTCGCTATTAAATGCAACCATTGAATCAACAGCAGATGGAATTCTGGTTATTGACAGGAATGGAAGAATAGCCTTATTTAATCAGAAATTCGTCGACATGTGGAATGTGCCGAACAAAATGCTTGACAATAGAGATGATGAGCCGTTGCTTAATTATATTCTAACTCAGGTAAAAAAGCAAGAATACTTTATAAATAAAATTAGGTTTATAAATAGTCATCCCGAGCTATCAGGGAATGACCAGATAGAGCTTTTGGATGGACGTATTTTTGACCGATACTCCCTACCGCATAAAGTTGGTGAAAGCATTGTAGGTCGTGTGTGGTCTTTTCGTGACATTACATTATCAAAAGTTGCCGAAGAAGCATTGCGGGTAAGTGAAGAGAAATTCAGAGCGATAACAGAACAAATTGATGACTTTATTACGATAAGTGATAGTAATGGAATTATTACATTTGGGTCGCCAGCATCAAGAAACCTTTTTCAATATGAACCTGAAGAGATGTATGGACATCATTTTCTGGAGTTTGTTGATGAAGAATCTTTGCCTGTAGCAATAGAAGCTCTTCGTGCCGGATTGGAAGACCGAAAGAAAGCTGTTGATATTGAATTAAAATTAAAACGAAAAGATGGTTCAACTTTTTTTGGGGAGTTGAATGGAACAGAATTTATAAATGGAAATCAAAGAGGATCATTATTCGTCTTGCATGACATTACCAGCCGTAAACAAACGATAGAACTCCTAAAGGAAAGTGAGGAGAAATTCCGATCGATTGCAGAACAAACCAGTGATTTAATTTCAATTACAGATGCCAATGGTGTAATAAAATATGCATCGAACGCGTCAACCGAAATATTTCAATATGAGCCGGATGAAATGTGCGCGCATAATTTTACTGAATTTCTGGATGAGGAATCAATAGGATATGCACTAGCTCAATTAAAAACAGTACAAGAAACAAATATCCGAATTCTGAATCTCGAACTTAAAATGAAGCGTAAAGACGGCTCAATATTTTACGGAGAATTGAATGGAACAGGTTTTATGTATGGTAAAAATCGTGGTTACTTAGTTGTTATTCGGGATATGTCCGAACGAAAAAGAGGACAAGAAGAATTGGAGGAAAAAATGAATGATCTGATCCGTTTTCAAAATCTCACTGTCGATAGAGAACTAACCATGATTGCATTAAAAAAGGAAGTGAACGAATTATTAACCGTATCGGGTCAAAAAAGAAAATATAAAATTGTAAAATAAATACCCGGGGATACTAATAATACAGATAAAATCCCGCGATATAGGCTGAAGGAAGAAACCGAAGACAATAACTAAAAGTCAGCGATCATCAGCTGTTAAAGATCTACTTTATCAGTATTCAACATAGACATGGAAGAAATGAATAAAATCATAACCGAACTTATTTTACAAACTCAAGGAATTGATTTATCAAAATATGAAGATGCTTTTTTGAATAAATCGGTTCGAAAAAGGATGAGTGATACTTTTTGCGAATCGGAAACGGCTTATTCAAAGTATATTGAACAAAGCTATATTGAGAGCGAGATATTTGCAAACTCCCTTCAAATTAGCTATACGGAGTTTTTCCGCAATTCACTAACCTTTTCAGTATTGGAAAAAATCATCATACCTTCCCTTGTGCTGAAAAGAGCAAACTCTAACAGAAATGAGATACGAATCTGGTCAGCTGCCTGTGCCGGCGGACAGGAAACATACAGCTTGGCCATGCTATTAAATGAATTTTCAAACAGGCATAGTGAGAAAATTAATTTTCGTATTTTTGCGACCGATCAATCTGAGACACAAATACAGGAAGCACAATTGGGCGAATATCCAGAATCAGCATTAAATTGCATAAATATGGAAAGGGCGAACCAGTGGTTTACCAAAAAAGGAGATACCTACTGTGTGAAGCCTGAATTAAAAAGTAATATTGATTTTTCAGTTTTTGATTTATTTAGTGAAAAATTCAGTTGCCCTCCAACAAGTATTTTTGGCGACTTTGATTTGATAGTATGTGCTAATCTTCTTTTTTACTACAAGCCTGAATATCAAAAAAAAATTATTAATAAGGCCAGAAAGTGTCTATCAACGATTGGTTATCTGATAACCGGAGAAACGGAACGAGATATTCTGATAAAATCAGGATTCTTTGAAGTTTATCCCCAATCGGCTATATTTCAACTATAAGATCAACGCCCGGATAAGGCAAATAATCGGATCTGAATTATAAGAAGAAAGAGAATTAATTATAACTAAAAACAACGAATGTACGGGAGTTAAAACCGCTAAGTGATGGAAATAAGAGCATATGCCATTACTTATATCGTCGTTCAATTTTAAAAAGTATGAAATTAAAAGATTTAAAAATCGGATCACAGCTTATTTTGGGCTTTGCCATCATGTTTATATTTGTCATTATTTTGGGAGTCGTTTCTAATTTTCAAGCAGACAGAATACATCAACAAACAGAAGCTATATACAAACATCCGTTACAACTTAGAAGAGCTATCAGCAACATTAAAATTGATATTTTAACTATGCGTTTGGGGACTAGAGATTTGATGCTTGCCAGCAATGACAAAGAGAAGCAGGCTGCCATTCAACTAATGGAATTAACCTCCGCAGATGTTCAGTTACAATTTAACATGCTAAGAGAAAGATACTCCGGCCCTCCATCAGATTTAGATCAAGCATATACCGCTTTTTTAAAATGGAAAATCGAGTGGGAGTTTAATACGAAATTAGCGCTTGAAGGGAAAATTGCGCAAATAAAGGTAAACCTTCTTCCAACCGGGATAGTCGGAATTTACAGAGACCAAATGATGGTCAAAATAATGAAAATTGACAATTATGAACTGAAGAACAGTGAAAGTATCTATGCTTATTCAAATAAATTCAGAAATTCGTTAAGCAGGCAATTGATGTTATTTGTGATCGTAATTCTATTCCTAATGTTTGTTGTTAGTTATCTATTAGTAAGAAACATACGAAATCCGATTAGAGAACTGACAAGTGTTACCAAACGATTTCAAGAAGGTGACATGAATATCCGAAGTGAAATTGTAGTGAATAATGAACTTGGAGTTTTATCCGAATCATTTAATGCTATGGTGGAAAGTATTCAGACAAATTCAGAACTGAGTCTGAAAGCAACAGAACTTTCGCAAATCATGTTATTGGAAGAAGAACCGCATAAATTTTTTGCCTCTGTATTACCAGTGCTTGCTTCCCAAACAAATTCTCAAATGGCAGCTGTCTATTTATTGTCGGACAACAAAAAGCAATTCGAACATTTTGAATCTTTCGGCATGTCGGGTAATTCAAAACTAACTTTTAATGTTGATAACTTTGAAGGTGAATTCGGATCTGTGCTTTCAACAAGGAAAATACATACTGTAAAACGGATTCCGAAAGATACACGCTTCTTATTTCATACCGTAAGTGGGAAACTGGTTCCCCGTGAAATAATTACGATACCCATTATCTCCGGGGAAGACATAATTGCTATCATTTCACTGGCAAGTGTTCGCACATACAGTAAAGAAACTGCTATCCTGATTAAAAAAATTCTGGATACTTTAACTGCACGTATTGAAGGAGTATTGGCTTATCAGAAAATGCAGATATTTGCGAAAAAACTGGAATATCAGAACAGGGAACTGGAAGCACAAAAGACAGAAATGACAGCACAATCGACTGAACTGATAGAACAAAACCGCGAATTGGAAATGCAGAAAATGCAGTTAAGTGAAGCCAGCCGCCTAAAGACTAATTTTTTGTCGAATATGAGCCATGAACTTAGGACACCACTCAATTCAGTTATAGCCCTATCGGGTGTTCTCAATCGTCGACTGGCCAATAAAATTCCGATCGATGAATATAGTTATCTGGAAGTTATTGAACGAAACGGGAAAAATTTACTGTCACTCATTAACGACATTCTTGATATTTCCCGTATAGAATCAGGAAAAGAAGAAGTTGAGATTACAAAATTCAGCTCAAAAAGTCTGATATCGGATGTTGTGGGCATGATACAGCCACAAGCGATACAAAAAGACATTGAATTAATTTCAAAAACGGATGAAAATGATTTTATTATTACCGGCGACAATAATAAATGCCGTCATATCTTGCAGAATCTGGTTGGAAATGCCGTTAAATTCACCGAAAAAGGAAAGGTTGAAATTTCTTCAATTCAACAAGGAAACAATATAGAAATAACTATAACAGATACCGGAATTGGAATATCCGAAAATCACCTGACCCATATCTTTGACGAATTCCGACAGGCCGACTCCGGTACTTCCCGTAGATTTGGCGGTACAGGGTTAGGTCTGGCAATAGCTAAAAAATATGCGAATCTGCTTGGTGGAACGATTGAAGTTAAAAGTACTTTGGAACAAGGATCTTCATTTGTCTTCATATTACCATTGAATTATATAGCTGAAAATAAAATTTCAGAACCTATTAAAGACGTTGTGGAATTCAATGATGTTTTGGAATTTAAAAAGGCTACGCCTGCTATTCTTAGAAAGTCAGATTCTCTTAAAACCGTTTTATTAGTTGATGACAGTGAACCTGCGATTATCCAGTTAAAGGATTTTATGGAGGAAAGTGGATATCGGATTCTGGTAGCACATAATGGCCCGGAAGCACTGGCTATTATTTCGCAGGTAATTCCAGATGCCATGATATTGGACTTAATGATGCCGGAAATGGATGGGTTTGAAGTATTGAAAACAATTCGAAACGCAGAACCTACAGCCAGTATCCCTGTATTAATATTAACCGCCAAGCATATCACAAAAGAAGATCTGAAGTTGTTGAAGCGTAATAATGTCCATCAGCTTATTCAAAAGGGAGATGTCAACCGTGTAGAGTTGTTGAATTCTGTGGCAAGCTTAGTATTTACAGAAAACGCTGAAGTCATAAAACAAGAAAACAAGATTCAAGAAATAGTAGGGAAACCAATTATCTTGCTTGTGGAAGATAACCTTGACAACATGCTCACTGTAAAAGCTATTCTAGAAGATAAATATACTTTGCTTGAAGCCGAAGATGGAACCCAAGGAGTATTATTGGCTAAAAAACATTTACCCCATCTTATTCTGTTGGATATTTCATTGCCGGGAATGGATGGAATTGAAGTTTTTAATATTATTCGAAATGTAGGACAACTTTCACATGTTCCAATTGTAGCACTTACTGCAAGTGCCATGGCTATGGATAGGGAAACTATATTGGCACATGGTTTTGATGGATATATTTCAAAACCAATTGATGAAAAAGTATTTTTTAATACAATTAACAAAGTACTTTATGGAAAGTAGAATAGTTAAGATTCTTGCTATTGATGACAACCCTGACAATCTTGTAACAATACAGGCACTTGTAAATGAGTCATATCCAGATATGGTTGTTTTAAAGGCATTAACCGGAGTACAAGGTCTTAAATTAGCTATTGACGAGATCCCGGATGTTATTTTACTTGACATCATAATGCCAGGCATGGATGGATTTGAAGTTTGTCAGAGACTAAAAGCAGACAAGAAGTTACGGGACATACCTGTTATTTTTGTAACAGCCATTAAAGGAGACAAAGAAAGTAGAATTAAAGCATTGGAATATGGTGCTGAAGCATTTCTGGCAAAACCGATTGACGAAAGCGAACTTACAGCGCAGATTCGTGCCATGGTAAAAATCAGAACTGCCTTTTTAGAAAGGCATGATGAAACCATACGACTTGCGGCTCTTGTTGCAGAGCGAACACTTGAATTAAAGAAAACACATTCTGCAACTTTAAATTTATTGGAGGATTTAAAGAATGAAAATGAAGCAAGAAAAAGGACTGAAGAATCACTTCGAGAAAGTGAAGAAAAGTTCCGTGACATGGCAAATCTTTTACCCCAAATTGTTTTTGAAATAGATATTTCAGGGAATATTACCTATGTAAATAAGCAAGCATATTCCATTTTTGGCTATGATATTAATGAATTAATAGGATTAAATTCTTTAATTTTTCATATTCCAGAAGAAAGAGATATGATCAAAGAGAATATCTTATTAAAATTGGCGGGCAAAGAAGTAGAGAGAAAAGAGTACAACATGGTCCGTAAAAATGGATTCGTATTTCCCTCTCTAATTTATACAAGTCAGGTCTTTAATGCAAATAAGATTGTTGGTTTAAGAGGAATAGTAATTGATATAACCGAGCAGAAACTGGCTGAAGAAAAGATCAGCCATGTTGCACGGCTTTATGCGTTTCTAAGTCAGATTAATCAGGCGATAGTCCGTACCCAGAGCTTAGAAGAACTTTTTAAGACTATTTGCGACGTAGCCGTCATTTCCGGACAATTTCATATGTCATGGGTCGGATTGTTTGATGATTCAGATAACCGAATTAAACCAATATCCTGGGCTGGACACACTGATGGATATCTGGACGAATTAATTATCATGACAGGCTTTGAAATTTATGGAAAAGGTCCTACAGGGAGTGCATTTAGGGAAGGGAAAATTATTTTCTGCAATGACATTGCAACTGACCCAACAATGCTTCCATGGAGAGATGCTGCTTTAAGACGTGGTTATAAATCATTAATTGCCGTTCCATTTCATCAAAAGGGGAAAATTATAGGGACACTAACCCTTTATGCCACAGAACCTGGCTTTTTTAAAGAAGATGAACTGAGACTATTAAAAGAGATTGGCGACGATATTTCATTTGCTATAAATGCCATTGATACAGAAAACCAACGCATTAAATCTGAAAGAGAGTTAGAACATAGTCGAAATGAACTCAAAACAATCTATGATCATGCTCCGGTGATGATGTGTGTTGTTGACGAAAAAAGAAACGTTTTATTCGCAAATCAGTCATTTTCAACTTTAACCGGAATTCCGGAGAAAGAAATGATTGGTGGAGCCGTTGGAAATGTGATTGGATGTATCAATTCGATGGGTGTTTCCCAGGGTTGTGGACTGGGGCCAAAATGTTGGAATTGCACTCTACGCATTGCTATGGAAAAAACATTTAATACTGGTGTAGGATACAGAAACATTGAATATCAAGCCATGTTGAACACTGACGGTTTAAACCATGAAGTTTCGCTACTAGGGTCGACTGCCATTATTAGAAATGATGATAAAAACAGCCTTTTATTGTGTTTGCACGACATTACCGACCGAAAACTGGCAGAAGATGCATTACAAAAAAGTGAAATGTTACTTCGTACATTTATCGACAATTCCCCCTTTGACATATGGGCAAGAGACATTGATAACGTTGGAATCCTTGAGAATAAAAAGTTTGTTGATCATTATGGTTCAATTATAGGGCGTACTCCAACCTCCAATGTGCTGATTAGTAATAAGACAATGGAACATTGGTTAAATATTAATAAAAGAGTATTGTTAACCGGTGATATTATTGATGAAGAATATGAATTTGAATTAAGAAATGAAATCCGGTTGTTTCAGCAGACAGTTTTTCCGATTAAAAATAACAACAAGATTATAGGTATTGCAGGTTTCAATATCGATATTACCGATAGGAAGCAGGTAGAAGAAGCCTTAAGTGACTCTCAGGATCAATTGAAAAAATTTGCGGCTCATCTTCAAAATGTACGTGAAGAAGAAAGAGTTTTGTTAGCACGTGAAATTCATGATGAACTTGGCCAAATATTAATTGCAATAAAAATTGATATGGGTATGCTGAAACAAAATGTTTTAAAAGGAATTGATTTAAAGCATTCGGAACAGATATTGACAAAATTTGATGGCCTTTTCAGTTTAGTTGATAATACCATTAAGACAACCCGAAAAATCATGACGGATCTTAGGCCAGAAGTTCTTGATTTACTTGGGTTTATTGAAACAATCAAACAGCTTCTTAAAACCTTTCAGGAGAGGTATAAAATCAAATGTATCTTTGACAACTCTTTAGCCAGTTTGCAATTGGACTCACAGCAATCAGTAGCTTTGTTTCGGATTATTCAGGAAGCATTAAACAATGTTGCGAAACATTCCAAGGCCACAGAGTTAAGAGTCAAACTAGCTCAAAATGAGAATAAGTTAACTCTGGAAATTGTAGATAATGGAATCGGATTTGATGAAAATCACAAGAGGAAATCGGATTCGTATGGATTAATAGGAATGAAGGAACGGGTGTTTCTGTTGGATGGGGAACTGACGATTCTTGGGAGAAAGGACATTGGAACCACTATTAAAGTGGTTATGCCCTATATTTATTTGAGTTGTTGAAAAGATAATTTCCAAAAGGTGAATTTTGATTAGGTGAAAAGCTATCAGGAACTATATTTTAAACATCTCTACTTAACTATTTTCAGTAATTAGAACCTACTGAAAACAGAACCAAATAGACTTCGCAATAAGTTGTAAATAGAAATCAGTCTAATTGCGTATGCACCAAATCACCTTTAGAAAACATCAAAAAACAAATGAATATTGATCATGAATTAAAATTTTCGCCCGAAATGAATGACCCTGATATCCATTTTAATGACATCTTTTGTATTGATGACATTCAACGAATGCAGGATTTGTTTTCAGATGTAACCGGTATAGCTTCGATAATTACTAATCCTGAAGGTGTCCCAATTACCAGACAAAGTAACTTTTGCGCATTATGTGATATTATAAGAAGTACACAAATTGGACTGGCTAATTGTATAAAATCAGATACTCAGAATTGTGCAGATATTTCTTCTGTGATGCATATCAAACCCTGTTTAAGTGCTGGATTATTAGATACAGGTGCAAAAATATCGGTAAACGGAATCCACATAGCGAATTGGTTGATTGGTCAGGTGAGGACTGGGGGAATTAGTCTTGAGAAAATAATTGATTATGGAGATGAAATTGGTGCAAACAAAGATGAATATATAAAAGCGTTGAACGAAGTCCCTGTTATGTCAGAAGCTAAGTTTCAAAAGATATTTGAAATGATGTTTTTAATTGCCAATGAACTTTCAGAAAAAGCATATACGAACTTGCAATTAAAAAAACAAATTATAGAGCGCGAAATAGCAAATGATTTATTGCAAAGAAAAGAGGAATCGCTTTCAATTACACTTCAGTCTATAGGTGATGGAGTTATTTCAACAGATAAAAATGGGAATATTGTAAGCATGAATCCTGTTGCCGAAAATTTGTACGGATGGCAGTCATCTGCTGCATTGGGGAAAGCTTTATCCACAATCTTCAAAATAATAAACTCTGACACAAGAATGCCGGTGGACAATCCTGCCGATAAAGTTCTTGAAATGGGGAAGATCATTGGACTTGCAAATCATACTGTTTTAATTTCAAAGGACGGTAATGAATATCACATTTCAGATAGTGCTGCTCCGATTAAGAATATTAATGGAGATATTACAGGCGTAGTTCTCGTTTTCTCAGATATAACAGAAAAATATGAAGCAGAAAAAAAATTAAGAGAAAGCGAACGTAGCAAATCAGTGTTATTGTCGAATCTTTCTGGAATTGCTTATCGCTGCAGATATGACCGAAAATGGACAATGGAGTTTGTTTCGGAAGGTTTTTCAGTCCTAACAGGTTACAAGACAGAAGATATTATCAATAATCGAACAATATCTTTTAATGACTTGATTCTTCCGGAATATCATGAGTATTTGTGGAAAGTCTGGGAGAAAGCAGTGCAATGTCATCAAAAAATTTCAGTAGAATACAGGATTCTAACAGCAGAGAATCAAGTTAAATGGGTTTGGGAACAAGGAATAGCAATATATAACAGCAACGGGGAAGTTGATGCATTAGAAGGTTTAATTATAGATATTACCGAACGTAAGAATATAGAAGCGACACTTCAAAACGAACGCTTATTACTCCGTACACTCATCGACAATATTCCGGACACCATTTATGCAAAGGATTTGTTCGGTAGAAAGATTCTTGCCAATAAAGCAGAAGTCGAATTACTTGGAGCAAAATTTGAAACAGAAGTATTAGGGAAGAATGATTTTGATTTTTGCCCGAATGAATTTGCAGATAATTTTGTGGAAGAGGATCAACAGGTTATAGCCACCGGAACTCCCGTTTTGAACAGAGAAGGGCATATCATTGATGCGAAAAGGGAAAGGCATTTGTTGCTTTTCTCAAAGCTTCCACTTCGGGACCAAGGCGGTCAAATAACAGGCGTAATGAGTATTTGCCGTGATATTACCATTCAAAAACAAACAGAGGAAGCTTTGAAAGAAAACGAGGCTTTTTTAAAGGAAACACAAGTAATAGCACAACTCGGAACATATTCACTGGACATTTTAAAACGCAATTGGACAAGTTCGGAAGTGCTTGATACCCTCTTTGGCATAACAACCGATTTTGACAAATCATTGGATGGTTGGATATCTATCATTCATCCTGAATGGCAGGATATTATGAGCGATTATGTTAGAAACAACGTAATCGGAAAGAAAAAGCAATTTGACAAAAAGTATAAAATTATCCGGCAAGATAATCATGAAGAACGCTGGGTTCATGGATTAGGTAAATTAGTTTTTGATAATAGCGACCAACCCATGTTATTGATAGGAACCATTCAAGATATAACAAATCGTGTAAATGATGAAAAAGCGCTTCATGATAGTGAAGAAAAATATCGCAATATCTTTGAAAATGTTCAGGATGTCTTTTATCAGGTAGATATGGATGGGAATCTAGCGGAAGTCAGCACATCTATTAAGCAATTTGCTGATTATGATCGTGATGAAATTATCGGAAGCCCGATTGATATCCTTTATAAAAATCCACTTGACAGACAGATAGCATTTGACAATTTACAGAAGAACGGACAAGTAAGGGATTATGAAATTGATTTAAAGACCAAGCATGGAGAGATTAGACATTCATCACTGAATGCCAAATTATTTTTCAACTCCTCAGGGCAAGCAGATCATATTGATGGCTTTATCAGGGATGTAACAAAACGTAAGATGACTGAGAATGCATTGCGTGAAAGTGAAAAGAAGTTTCACGATTATATTGAATTTGCACCTCACGGAGTTTTTGTTTCCGATGGATCAGGCAAATATATTGAATTAAATTCTGCTGCATCCTCCATCACCGGATATAGCAAAGAAGAATTGATTTCAATGAATCAGATTGATTTAATTTTAGATGAGTCTAAAAAGTCTTTTTTAAATCATTTCAAGACTGTTGTCAAAAATGGATTTGCGACTGATGAATTTGCAATAATCCGGAAAAATAAATCAAAGGGCTATGTTTCAGTTGATACAGTTAAATTAACTGAACATTTGTATCTGGGTTTTGTTATAGATATGACCTATCGCAAAATAGCCGAACAAGAATTAAAAGAGAGTGCTGATATCTTAAAGAAAATGCAATTAATTGCAAATCTAGGAAATTGCATTGTGGATATCACTTCAGGGAGTTGGGTAAGTTCAGAAGTCATGGATAAGATAGTTGGAATTGATGCTGATTTTGAAAGATCAGTTAAAAGTTTAGTCTCCATAGTTCATCCTGACTGGATTGATCGGTTAAGAACTCATTATTTGCTTGTAGTTGAAAAGCGGATACAATTTAATGAAAAATTTAAAATTATTCGTCCGGTTGATCAGGAAGAAAGATGGATACATGCAATCGGTGAGCTTAAATTTGATGCTGAAAATATTCCGTGCAAATTAATTGCAACGGTTCAGGATATAACAAGACGAAAGGTGTCGGCTGAAGTTCTCAGACAAAGTGAAGAGCTTCACCGTTCTATTCTCAATGCTTCACCGGATGCTATTATAGTAGTTGAAATGGATGGGCGAATTCGTGTTGCCTCCCCAGCCACAATGATTCTATATGGATGCAAAAGTCCTGACCAACTAATAGGTCGGAATATGTATGAATTTCTGCTTCCAGAAGAAATGGATAGGGCTCTGTTAAATAGTATGCTCATGTTTAATGGGTATATGGGGACGCTAGAATACAAGATATTTCGGCAAGATGGTAATCCTTTTTTTGCAGAAGTGAATGGTGATATAATCTGGGATTTAGAAAATAAGCCAACTGGAATGGTCTTTATAATTCGGGATATTTCCGACCGTAAAAAAGCAGAAGATGCTTTGAAAAGTTCTCAAATTGAGCTTAAAGAGTTTGCATCCCATCTTCAGAATGTGCGAGAAGAAGAAAAACTACTCTTGGCGCGTGAGATTCATGATGAACTAGGGCAGATCCTAATAGCTCTTAAGATTGATTTAGGAATGCTGAAACAAAATGTATTAAAATGTATCAAAAGTATTGATGCTGAAAATATTTTGACTAATTTTGACAACCTTTTCGGATTAGTTGATAACACGTTACATACTACCCGAAAAATAATGACGGATTTAAGACCTGAAGTGCTATTTTTAATCGGTTTCATAGAGGCAGTAAAACTTTATGTAAAAAATTTTAAGGAAAGGTATCAGATAATTTGTTTATTTGATAACACTGTTACAAAGCTGGAATTAAACCCTCAACAATCGGTTGCGTTATACAGGATTCTTCAGGAATCACTAACTAATATCGCAAAACATGCTAAAGCAACCAAAGTAAAAATACGTCTTGATTTACAGGCTGATAAATTAGTAATGAAAGTAAATGATAATGGAATCGGGTTTAAAGTAACTCAGAAAAACAAACAGAATTCATACGGCCTTCTTGGTATGAGGGAACGGGTTTATTTGCTGGATGGGGAATTGATGATTTCAAGCACACCTGGAGAAGGAACTACCATTAAGGTTGAAATCCCATATTAAAACAATGCATCTATTATTCCTGGAAATTTCAAGAAAGGATGTATAATCTCAAGTAAATTCAATTTGTTAACATATAAAATTAAATGTATGATAAAAGTATTCATTGTAGACGATCATGAAATTATTCGTGAAGGACTCAAAAAAATATTAAAGGAAGAATCGGACTTAGTAGTTGTCGGTGAGGCCCAAAGCGGTGATGAAGTACTTCAAAACATCAAGGATATTGATTGTGATATTATGTTACTCGATATGAATATGCCAGGAAGAAGTGGACTTGAACTAATTACCGATCTAAAAAAACTGAAACCGCAAGTTCATATTTTAGTTCTCAGCATTCACCCGGAAGATAAATTTGCGTTACGAACATTAAAAGCCGGTGCTTCCGGCTATTTATGTAAGGATACTGCGTTGGAAGAACTGGTAATAGCCATTCGCAAAGTCTACACCCGTGGAAGATATTTAAGTAATACACTTGCCGAACAACTGGCATTTGATTTCATGCCTGAAAAAGATCAATTACCACACGAACAACTCTCGAATAGGGAGCAGGAAATCATGTTTATGCTTACTTCCGGCAAAAAGGTAAAAGATATTGCTAAGGAGCTTAATTTAAGCATCAGTACTGTTTTTACGTATAGAGTCAGGATTTTTGAAAAATTAAAAATCAAAAGTAATGTTGAACTCACCCATTATGTAATAGTTAATAAATTAGTTGATTAGAAACAAATCATTTAACACTGAAAGAGGGACTATTCTTCTGTAAATTGGGACAGACTTGTAAAAAACACATTTGTTTGTAGCAATAAATGCAATTAAATGTCGCAAACATTAAAACTTTCAATAATTTTATATATCTTTGCAGACATTTATATAGCTTACATTTCGAACCCTCAATATCTTAGTTAGATGGTGAAATCTTTCACTAATAATCCAACAAAACCTTTCCCGTATAGTTCTGTAGTCAAAAGTCTGACTCTGCTACTTTTCATATTCAAAAAATCAAAAGCCATCATCCGTAAGTCCATTTTAGTTCCTGTCAATGTAACGTCGACTTTTAAATTGTCGAAGAGCTTGCTTGTTGGGTTAGTGCTTTTGTTGATAGGAGTGGGAAGTGTGAATGCTACAAAAGGAGTAGCTTCATCAAGTGGCAAGTGGAGTAGTAAGTCTACTTGGGGTGGGTCTAGCATTCCAACATCATCTGATAATGTGACAATTAATAGTGGAATTACTGTTACTGTAGATATTTCAACTGCAGCATGTTTATCTCTACAGATTGGAAGCGGAAGTAATAATGGAGCTCGGAAATTAATTTTTAATTCTGGTTCTCAATTAACCGTATTTGGTACTACACAGTTGGGTGGTGGTAGTAGTAACATATATGGAACACTTGACATGTCTCTAGGTGGAACATTAATTTGTACTGCATTAAGTTCTACAAGTACATTAGATTCATTTTTAGAAGGAACAGGTACAGTTCAACTTAATGCCACAAATACTTTAGCATCGACTGATACAGGTGCTGAATTCACTGCATTTCATAATTTAATTATAAGTGCCGGGACAACAACATTAGCAAGAGCGACAACTATAAGTGGTAATCTTACTATAAATTCCGGAGCTACTTTAGCAACCGACATCTATCAGATTACTGGCAATGGAACCGGAACATTTGCTATGGCAGCCGGAGCGAATATTACTTTAGGTCGTGTCGGCCAATGGAGTAATATTTCATTCCCTACGAATTTCATTGCAAATAACATTATACTTGATCCAGCAAGTACAGTAGTATTTCAGGCTATGGATGGACAAACAGTTTCGCAGGTTCCAACTTATGGAAACTTAACTATATCAGGTACTGGAAATTCAAAAAGTGCAGCCGACAATATTACTATCAATGGAAATTTGACCATTGATGCAAATACTACATTTAGCCTTGCGTGGACATTGACATCAATGACTGTTGCAAAACAGCTAGTGAATAACGGGACACTTAAATTTGAAAATTATCCAGCTAAAAATGTAACTGTAACTGGTAATTTATCCGGCACAGGGACCATTGATATGACACAAATTGCTCATACACTTAACCTTAACGGTCAGAATAACAGCGTAGCATCCTTGACTACAGATGGGAATAACAGCACCGTAAATTATGGATACACAGGAGCCGGATCCCAACAAGTGTTTGCTTCTCCGAATTACCGTAACCTGACTATTTCGGGAGGGAGTGCTAAAGCACTGCAAGGGGCAGCCACTGTTAACAATCTTCTAACAATGACTTCCGGTATTTTATCAACTACATCGACAAATTCTCTTAGAATTGCGAATACGGCTACCACTGCAATTGCCGGCGCTTCAACAACATCGTTTATTGACGGGCCAGTTATCTGGAGTTTACCATCCGGACTAGGTTCCGGTTCAACTTATAATTTTCCTGTTGGAAATGGGTCAACCTATCTTCCTTTTGTCTTGGTTAATCCCACCACTTCTGGAACTGCTACTGCTCAAGTACAAGCAACAGTCGGAACTTCAGGTGGTACTGCAAATGTCGATGGAACTTTAATTTCAAAAAGTAACACAGAGTACTGGAATCTGGTTACATCTGCTAATTTCACAAATAGTTCAGTTACCATAACTAGACCCACAGCAATTACATCCAATGATGCTATCGGAGGAAGTACTGCGTCAGCTGGAACGTATACTGCCTTAGGTGGTACTGCCGGCAGCAATACCGTTTCAAATTCAAATACGATCGGATTAAATCGTTATTTTGCATTTGCACAGGCTCAAAAAACAATTACAACAGGAACTATTGTAGGTTCCCCTTTATGTGCCGGATCAACTGTTTCTGTCCCATTTACCATCACTGGGACTTATACTTCCGGGAATATATTTACAGCTCAATTATCCAGTTCTTCCGGCAGCTTTGCTACACCAGTAAGTATTGGAACTTTAACTTCCACGGC
>Ga0302203_1000215_pt1 | contig 25114 bp, 22 predicted proteins | sample II_Fen_E1_1_FD_194576 | JGI IMG/M metagenome (GOLD analysis project Ga0302203, IMG submission 194576) | Peat permafrost microbial communities from Stordalen Mire near Abisko, Sweden - II_Fen_E1_2 | ecosystem: Environmental > Terrestrial > Soil > Wetlands > Permafrost | place: Sweden: Abisko...
TTGTGGTGCTTCTTCGGTGTTAGCTTTAGCTTTATGGTTAATTACTAAACAAGCTGAACTAGCTATTATCTTTGCTATCATCAGTGATTTATTTGCCGCTATTCCAACTTTAATTAAATCCTGGCAAGAACCAGAAACAGAAACTGTCGCTCCATATCTAGCGGGGCTATTTGGTATTTTTTCTAGTATTGGTATTTTGAAAATGTGGACTTTTTGTGAGCTCGCTTTTCCTGTCTATCTATTAGTAATCAATTTAGCTTTGATTTTAATCATCTCTCGAAAAAGATTATAGACTTGACTTATTTACGTTTTTATATTAGATTTTAGTAAACTTACAACGTTATTTTACAATTAAATTAATACTAACCCCGAGCCATTTGGTTCACAAAAAATTATTAGTAATGGAAAAAGAAAATTTGATTAAATTGCTTTTGAAGTATGGAATTATTAAAACTAATTTCCAAGAACCGATTACCTTTAAATCAGGCATTATTTCGCCTATTTACTGTAACTTCCGTGAGTGTTCATCGCATCCTGATTTAATGAACATAATCTGCTACGCTTTTAGCCAAATGTTGCCTAAAGATGTTGAGGGTATTGTTGGTGTGGCCACTGGAGCAATTTCGCACGCTTCATTCTTAGCCTTAAAACAAAATTTACCATCAGGATATATTCGTCCGGATGCTAAAGCTAAAGATTATGGCTTGAGAAACTTGATTGAAGGCATTAATGTGTCTGGTAAAAACATTGTGGTAATTGAAGATTTGGTTTCGACAGCTGGCAGCGTTATTAATAATGCTAAGATTACTCAGCAACATGGAGCAAAAAATATTTCTTTGTTTTCCATTTTCTCTTACGACATGCAACGGTCTAAAGATGAACTCAAAGAGGCTAATTTTTCTCTGGAATCAATTTTGACGGTCCATGATGTGATGCCCTATATCGCCGATGTTTTATCGCCGGCCGATTTTGGTAATTTGGAAGATTGGGTTCGTGATCCCGAAGGTTGGTTTAGTCGTCATAAGACTGAATTCAATTTTGGTTTTTTAACCACCCTGCGTAAATCAACTAAAGCCACTGGTAGCGTTGTCTGCATGGGTGTTGATCCTGTTATCGAAGCTTTACCAGCAGAACACGCAAAAGATGGAATTAACGGGGCGGTGACTTTTTACATCAAACTGCTGTCTGCCATGAAAGAGCGCGGTGTTTTGCCGGCCATGTTCAAACCGAATGACGGTTTTTATGCTAAACATAAAAATCATGGTGAAGGATATAAAGCACTAAACAGGTTGGTTGATTATCTTTCAGAAGAGTTTGAAGGTATTTCAACTTTATCCGATGCTAAACGTGGTGACATTGGTAAGAGTTCGCAAAATTATGCCGAACAGTATTTCATGGCTGGTGATAAGTGGGATGCTATTACAGTTTCGCCATTTATGGGCTCGGATTCAATTGGTCCATTTACAACTTGTTGTAATTCAATCTACGAAAAGGGTGTTTATATTTTAAATAAAACATCTAACCCCGGTTCCAAAGATTTTCAAATGTTGAAAATGGCCGATGGACGATTTTTGTATCAACATGTTAGTGACAAAATAGCGGAATGGGCTAAAGGTAAGCCTGGTGTTGGTGCGGTTGCCGGTGGTACTTCACTTGAAGAACTGCGAACAATTTTAGCATTCTACGCTGGTAAAAATATTCCGGTACTGGTTCCTGGTGTTGGTGCTCAAGGTGGTAGTGCTAAAGACGTGGCTAATATTGCTCGCGAAGTTGGTTTTGAATTATCGCTGTTACGAATTAATTCGTCTTCCGGTTTAACTCATCCTTGGTATAAAAAACCAGGAGATCCAATTCCTTCGACCGAAGAGTGTATTGAAATGTGTATTGCCGAACTCCAAAAATTAAATGATGAAGTTGGCATTATCGATTAGTATTTAACTTTTATAGAAATTAGTATCGTAAAGATGCTAAATAAAAAAGGGCTAGATTGTTACAATCTAGCCCTTATTTTTTTACTTCCAAAGAATAATTAGAATTTCTATGGAGGCAATGACTATAAAAATAAATTTTCTAAATAGCAGTGTCCATTTATTTTTTCTTAAAATTTTAATTGCACAGGGGGTAAACAACATTGGCAACCACCCTAGTCCATATATTATATAAACAACATCTTTTAATTGATTAAAGTTTAGTAATTCTACTAAACCAACCAAAATAAAAGTAAAACCCCAAAAAGCAGTGGCAATTAAATTAAACCATTCCTTTTTAATTCCATAAACATATATGGCATTAATGAATTCTGCCAATCCGTAAAAAATAAAGAATACGGCCATTCCCATAATATTGAATTTTTAAAGTTATTGATACTCACACCCTAAAATATTTTGACATTAATGTCAATTATATTAATTTTTAAGTTGCTTTGTGGGTGTACTTTAGCTAGACTATTATTAGATATAAGAGTTAATGAATAATTTATGTTTGCTACTATCTTTGGTTTGATTATTTTTGCAATTCCATTTTTGTTAATTTTTTGTTTTAAAAATCGTGTAAACGGCTTTCTTTATATTTTTGCTTCAGTTTTAATTGGTCATTTATTAATTGCGCTTACCACGCAATTTTTTCATATTTTTCTTTATCCAGTAATTATTAGCTTTCATTCTTTGGTTGCAATTGCCAGTTTACTTTTTATTTGGCGCAAGACTAATAAAACCTCTTTCAAGTTTAAGATAAATTGGCTAGTTATTGTTGGCTTTTTAATAATATTTTTTGAACTCTTATCAGTTCATTTTCTTTACACAGGAACTATTAGAACAATTAATGATCAGCAATCTGTTTCGCGGTCGAATTATTCTTACCCTTTATTTTCCGATGAATGGTCTGGGGTCGCCTTTGCTAAATATTCGATTAACTCCAATTCTTTGCCAACAGTTAATCCTTTGTCGCTTGATCGTAAAACTAATAATTTTCCAAATATTTTTATCTGTTTCTTTTCTTTGGTGGCAGAGATATTTTTAATGATTGCTGTATCACCCCTATCGGCTTATGTCTTTTTATCAGTTGTCGCTAGTTTAATTATTTGTTTGCTTATTTTTCTTTTGCTTAAAGCAAACGGTGTAAATTCTTGGATATCACTGATTAGTACGCTTTTAATACCATTTGCTGTTAATGGTTCAAATTTACCAGGACTTTGGTATTTGATTCCTTTTACCGGGGGAGTTATTTTTTTCTTATTAAGTTTACTCGGTTTTAGCCTTCGTAAACATTTATTTTCTTTATTATTAAGCGCTGTTGCTTGTTTACTTTATCCGCCTTTATTTGTTTTTATTGTGCCAACTATTGTCGCTTATTTAATAACAACGCCAGAGTTGAAAATATATCATAAAATAAAATTAAGTTTATTTGGTTTTTTGGTATTAATTATTGCTGCTATTGTAATAATTTATCTTCAAGCAATTAATGCTAATTATTTATTTGGTGTTTTAGTGAGTAGTGCTTGGCGTCTAAATTTAGACGGAGGAATCCCCGCCTTTATTATTTGGAATATTGTTCCAATATTTATCCTTCCGTTTTCAATTGTTGGTTTATTTTCAGTGATTAAAAATAAAAAAATATTTATTTTAACCCCAGTTACAATTGGTCTTAGTCTGTGGGCTATTTACAGTTTTAAAGATCATTATTTTTTTATTGATTATGCCCGGGTAGTTGTTTTAACTTCTTTTTTATTAATAGCTTTGGCTGGTTTTGGTTTAGATGAGCTCTTAAAAATATTTCTAAATAAATATCCATCTTTATTTGCTAAGTCAGATATTTTAATTGGCATGTCTTTAGTGGTTTATTTATTTTTTATTCTTTCTTTATCTTATACTAGTCATGACAGTTGGCGACAATTAAGTTTAAAAGTTAGTAATTTTAATTACTCTATTGACCCAGTAGCTCCAGTAAACCATTATTTAACTGATGATGATTTAGAATTATTTAAGACGATTTCTAAAAAAAGATTTTTGTCTCCACCTTGGAAGGGGCTAGTTCTTGGAGCGGCAACTGATAATTATCCATTGGAATCAAAAGATTCCATTGTTGCTGTTAGATTTATGAATTATAATTATTTTATGAACAGTTCTTGTGAAGATAAAGTGATAAGCGCTCAAAAGGCTAAATTGCAATACGTTTATTCGCAGGAGTTTAATTGTGATAAGTTTGCAGAGATTGGTAAAAGCAGTGAGGACTTGCATTTATATAAATTTAATCGTTAATTATGAATTTAAGCGATAAAAAGATAAGCATTATTTTACCCTGTCTAAACGAAGAGAAGGCTATTGGCTTTTGTTTAGATGAAATTAAGAAGATTATTGATGAGCAAAATTTAGACGCAGAGTTGATTGTGGTCGATAATGGTTCAATTGATAATAGTCGTGAGATTGTTGCTTCGTATCAAAATCGTTTTAAAGATTTAAGATTAGTTGAGGAGGAGAAGCGCGGCTATGGTTTTGCTTATCTTAGAGGTCTAAAAGAATCTAAGGGTGATTATATTTTTATGGCGGATGCTGATGGCACTTATAGCTTTAATCAAATTCCTGATTTTATTACTAAATTAGTTCAAGGAGCTGATTTGGTGGTTGGTAATCGTTTTTCTGGAAAAATGATATCTCAGTCAATGACTTGGTCTCATAAATATATTGGTAATCCATTTTTGTCTTTTTTGGTCAGATTATTTTTTAAGGTTAAGATTAAAGATATTCATTGCGGCGTGAGAGCTATTAGTAGAAATGCTTTACAAAAGATAACGCTATACACTGGTGGTATGGAGTTTGCTTCGGAAATGATAATCAAAGCCGCTAAAAATGATTTAAAAATTGAAGAAATCTCTGTTGAGTATCAAAAACGTTTAGGCGAGTCAAAACTTAATACAATTGTTGATGGTTGGCGTCACCTACGCTTTATTTTACTCTATTCACCTTTGGCTTTATTTTTCTTGCCAGGCTTAATTCTATTTTTGAGTGGTTTAATTTGCATGGTTATTTTTTATTTTTATGATTTAAGTATCTTTGGAATTAGATTTTATGTTCATCCATTCTTTCTCTTTTCTTTATTAATTTTATTAGGTTATCAGTTAATAATTTTTGGAGGATTTTCAAAGGTTTACGCGATTAATCATTTTGGTGATAAGAGTCGTTTAGTAGAAAAACTTTTTAAATATATTACTATTGAAAAAACAGGCTTGATTGGACTCGTCTTAACGGCCATTGGTGCTTTTTTATATATTTCTATTTTTATTAAATGGGTTAGTTCTGATTTTAGTGAACTTAATCAAATTAAAGAATCAGTTATTGGTTTAACTTTAATTATGTTTGGTGCTCAAACGTTTTTTTCCGCTTTTATGTTTAGTATTTTAGGAATCAAAGAAAAATGAGTATAGCAATTTTTCAAAACTACATGGACAATATTGGTGGAGCAGAAATTGTTACCCTAGTTTTAGCTAGAGAATTAGGAGCGGATCTATATACGACTAATATTAATTCTGAGAAAATAGCTAAGATGGGGTTTTCTGATGTTCTGCCAAGAATTTATTCTATTGGTAAACTTTCTAAGATGGCACCGTTTCGTCAGCAATTAGCTTTTTGGCGATTTCGAAGATTGAATTTATCTGGTAAATACGATTTTTTTATTATTTCTGGTGATTGGGCCATGTCAGCGGCTGTTAATAATCAACCCAACTTATGGTATGCCCACAGTCCTCTTAATGAGCTTTGGGAATTTCGTGATTTTATCAGAAAAAATCTTTTAAGTGCTTGGAAGGTTTCGCCTTACGATGCTTGGGTGTGGTTTAATCGTAAGCTAACTTTAAAGTATGCCAAGTCAGTTAATCTGTGGGTATCTAATTCTGAGAATACTAAGAATAGAATAAAAAAGTTTTATAATCAGGAGGCCGTCGTTATTAATCCGCCAGTAGCTACTAATGATTATTTGTGGCGCGAATCCGAAAATTATTGGTTATCAGTTAATCGCTTGGTTACTCATAAACGAATTGATATTCAAACTGAAGCTTTTAAATTATTACCAAATGAAAAACTTATAATTGTTGGTAGTTATGAAGAGGGTGTTGCTCAGTTCGAATCCTACAAAAGTTATATTGAAAAAATAAAACCGGCCAATGTAGAAATTATTCACTGGGTGGATGATGAAGCTTTAAAAAAACTTTATACTGGGTGTAAGGGTTTTGTCACGACAGCTAAAGACGAAGATTTTGGTATGACTGTTATTGAAGCGATGGCAGCCGGTAAACCAGTTATTGCCCCTAGAGAAGGTGGCTACAAAGAAAGCGTTACTAGTTCAACAGGGATACTAATAGATGATATTAATTCTGATAAATTATTAAATGCTATTTGTACGGTTTCGGATAATTTAAAAAAGGACCCTTTAATGTATAAAGAATCCTGTTTAGCTAGAGCTAAGGAATTTGATACAGCAGTATTTATTTCCAAAATAAAAACAGAAATGAAAAAAATTATTTAATCCTTTTAGCTTCAATGATAATATTTTCTCTGATTGTTTGTAGTTTTTCTTTATTAAATTCTACTGAATAATTTATCTTTTCTGGTTTATGGCAGAAAATAGTATTACCAACAATTTTCTTCTTCTCAATTAAACCAGCCTCTAAAAAATAATTTACAAACTTATAAGTAACATAACTTTTTCCTAAAGGGTTTGTTTTGCTTAAACTGTTTGTATCTTTAAAATCTTCGTAGTCATCAATTATAATATCGGCCCCTGGCTTTAGTGAATTATAAAAAAGCATAAAGTCTCGATCAATTGCCCCGTCAGCGTCGATGAATATTAAAGAGAATGGTGCGTGATTTTTTATTTCATCAGCCACTTCACTTACTCTATTTGGAATCACTAAAATATTTTGTTCACAGTTAAAGTATTTTATATTGGCTTCTAGTTTACCGATGTTAAAATCTTTAGAGCCAAATTTTTCCATGGAACTATTATTACCTTCACCTTTTTCAACCGCAATTAAGTGATTATTTTTTCCAGAGTCAGTAATTCCTCTAGCTATACAAATACTGGCCGCCCCATGAGCTGAACCAATTTCCAACATATTTCCTGATTTGGCTTTAAGAGCGCATTCGTAAATATTCATATACACATCAGGCGGTAGAAGCCCGTTACAGCGTACAATTATATCATCTAAAATAGCCTTTATAGAATTATCTAAGGTAGGCTCTTTAAACTCGGTGTTTATATTTAAAGGTTCTGGTTCTTTATCGTTAAATTTTTTAGCAGTTTCTAAAAAAAGTGAACTCAATTTTTGAGCTTCGATTTTAACATTAAAATCACTAATAATTTTTTTGCGTCCTTCTTTAGCTATCTCTTTTCGCAAGACCTGATTATTAATTAATTCTTTAATGGCACCTACCAAAGCGGGGACATCTTTTTCGGGAACGAGTAAGCCATTTTGACGATTATTAATTAACTCTTCAATTCCAGAGATATCGCTGGTGATAACTGGCACTTCCATCGCCATGGCTTCTTTAAGAACATTGGCCATAATATCTCTATCGCCATTACTGGCAACTATGCAAGGTAAAATCATAATATCAGAAGCGCCGAGAGCTGATTTGATTCTTTCTTGCTTCATTGGGGCCAATATTTTAACAACATTGCTAAGTCCCAATTCTTTAATTCTCAATTTATATATTTCCAGTAATGGGCCGTCGCCAATCAATAGATGTTCAAAATTAATTCCTTCGTCTTTTAGAGTCGATAGTGCTTCTAAAAGATAATCAATTCCTTTCTTTTCAACAAAGCGAGCAATGGTAATTAACTGAATTTTATTTTCAGTTATTTTTTTATTTAGAGGTAAAAATCTTTCAGGGTCAATTGAGCTATGAATGATAGATATTTCTTGATTTGTTCCAAAGACTTCTTCTAGTTGTTTTTTGTTGAATTTAGAAATGGTAACAATGCTAGATATTTTAGAAAATATTTTTTTATAAGTAGTTATTTGTTTACGACATTTGTCGCCGTATAATTCTAGAGCTCTAAAGGCGGTGGCAAAAGGAGCGTCGACAATATTAGCGATAGCCAAACCTTTATCAATTTTTTCTAAATGTCCAAAGGGAGAATAAATAAGATCAAATTTTAATTTTGGTAATTTTCTTAGGATTAAATAATTATCGAGCTTTGACCAAATATTTTTATCTTTGTAATAAGGATTATTTAGTAAAACCAAATACAAATTTTTAAAAGTTGCTCTGGGATTACTAATTAAATCACTACTTACTTTTTTTAAGAAATCACTTAACTTATAGATACCTCGACTGTAAACTTCGCCGGTCACAATTTTTTTCATGAAGTCATTTTCGATAATAACAGCATGAAGTTCATATTCATTTAGGTAATTAACCTTATCAGCTAAAACCCAAACGTCGTGACCCATTTTTTGTAGCTCAATCATTTCATTTAAAATGAAAGCTTCGGAACTTATTTTAGGAAATTGCTGTAGTAAATATAAAATTTTCATACTAATTATTTTTTTTGTTTTTATGCCAATCAGTTAGTTCGCTAATACCATCTTCTAACTTTATTTTTGGTTCCCAGTTTAAAAGGTTTTTAGCTTTAGTAATGTCAGCAAAGGTTACATCCATATCCATACTATTTTTAGGGCTGTATGTTTTTTGAGCAGTGGTGTTTAAATTTTTTTCAATAAGAGTTATTAAAGTTTTCAAATTTGCTGGATTATTGTTACCCAAATTTATAATTTCATAACCAGAGTTAAGATCAGCGGCCCTAATAATTCCTTCGACAATATCTTTGATGTTAGTAAAGTCTCTTAAAGTTTCTCCGGTGCCATTGATATTAATAGCCTCATTATTTAATAAGGCCTCGGTAAATATATAAAATACTAAATCTGGCCGCCCATGTGTTCCATAAACGTTGAACATTCTTAAGCCAACTATATTGAGCCCATATTTTTCATTATATTCTTTAGCTAGTAATTCGTTCTGTCTTTTGGTATGAGCGTAAAAAGATAAATCACCATTAATCTCAGCGTCCTCAGTAAATGGTGGAGTGCTGTTTCGGTAAACAGAACTAGAAGAGGCAAAGACGATATTTTTTATATTATGTTTATAGCAACACTCAAATACATTTCTAGTTCCTTGAATATTATTTTCTTTATAAAGCTCTGGCGTTTTAAAAGATTGCAGAACGCCAGGCTGAGCGGCTAAATGAATAACTTTATCAAAAGAGTGTTTAGTAAATATTTCATCTAATTTTTCTTCGTTTAAAATATCTTCTTTGTAGATAGTAGCCTCACCCAAAAGATCTGCTCTTTGGAGTTTTAATTTCGGATCGTAGTAATTATTAAAATTATCAATAATAGTTACCTCTTCGCCTCTGTTTATTAATTCAAGAGCTAAGTGAAAGCCAATGAAGCCGCAGCCACCAGTTATAAGATATTTCATATGGTTTTGGATTTTTTGATAAGTTCAAAGTAAGTGTTTATAACATCTTCAGAATCTCCGTCGCAAATTGTTTTACCCTTATCTAACAGAATAACACGCTTACAATATTTTTTAATAATATTTAAATTATGGCTAACTAAAATTACGGTAGCACCGCTATTTAAAAATTCTTCAATTTTAGCAGTCGCCTTGTCTTGAAAAGATAAATCACCACTAGCTCCAAAAACTTCATCTAATAATAATATTTCTGGTTTATTATGTTCCAAACAGTGAATAGTAATTGAAAAACTTAAACGGTTTACCATTCCTGAAGAGAATTGATAAATTTTAGTATCAATAAAGTTATCTAGTTCTGAGAAGGAAACAATTTCATCAAATCTTTTATTTATTTCATTTTTATCTAAACCCATAAGCAGACCAACTAAATAAATGTTGTCTCTCATGGTTAGTTTTTGCTTGAGACCAAGACCATAACCATCAATATAAGCTAGATTACCTTGAGTCATTATTTGACCGCTGTCGCAATTATAAATTTTAGCAATAAGTCTAAGTAAAGAACTTTTTCCTGAACCATTTCTACCGATTATGCCAATATTTTCTCCAGAGAAGGCTTCTAAGGAAACCCCGTCTATTACCTGTAGAGTTCTTTGTGGTTCTTTGCCAGAAATTATATTTAATAAATTTGCTAGAAAGCCATCGGCGTTTTTACAGCCAATTTTAAAACTTTTAGATACATTATCAATGTTAATTCTTTTTATTTTTTCGCTTTCCATGAGTTTATAAAATTTAATTTAGCGTTCGGAAAATTCGTGTTTATATTTATTAAAGACTGACAAGCCGACAACTAAAGCGACAGCGCCAAAGATGATTAAACCGGCCATGGCCCAGATAGGCGGCATAGTAAAATCCATTAGAAGACTTCTGGCAATCAATAAAAAATAAAATAAGGGATTAAAAAGATTAATAATATAAATATAATCCACTTTTTTAATAACATAAAAAACTGGTGTTAAAAAGAAAAGTATTTGAGTAATAATTAACCAGACATTATTAAAATCTTTGTTGTAAACCCCGATGGTGGCGAAAATAAAAGAGATTCCCAAAATTAAAATAATAAAAAAGAAAAAGAGAACGGGGTAAAGAATTAAGCCTAATAAAGGAAGATGGTAAAATAACATAAAACCAACAATCAGTATCAGATCAAAGAAATGAGAAAAAATTGATTCAAATAAACCAGCCATGACTAATATTTCTGGAGTAATATTGTTGATTGATTTAAGATAATTAGTGTTGGAATTTATAACATTAATAGCAGTAGACAAGGCCTGTTTAAAAAAATTTAAACTTATTACACCGATTAATAAGTATATTTCGTAATTTTTTATATAAACATTAGAAATGGCGTGTTTTTTAATTAAAATAATAATCAAAAACATAGCCAAGGGGTTCAAAATATACCAAATAATCCCCAAATAGCTACCTTCTATTCTGAGAACAAAGTTTACTTTGGCTAGAGCAAAACTAGTTTTGATTATTTTTTGCAGTTTTTTTATTTGCGCCTTAATCATATTTAATAAGTATACATATTGCTTACTCAAAGAGCAAAAAAACATAGCATACTATTGACAATATCTCTTAATTGTTATATATTTAATTTTGTCTTTAAAAATATAATAATTATAAAAAAATTTTCGTATCATGGGTAAGAAAGTAGAGCCTTTTCACATTAGTATTGTAAAACAGCTAAAAGATGCTGAGGTAAAAATGTCAAAAAATAAATCAATTGGTTTATTTGTTAGTCAGTTTGTAACTGAAGTTAAAACGATGTCCGTTACTATCGCTAGTACCGAAATAGATAAATCGTGTTTACCGGAGTTAATATCTGAGTTATCGACTTTTTATCGGGAATTTGAGAGTGAGTATCAGCGCGATGAAGATGGTTGCGGTAGCAAACGTGAAAGAGCCTCGATTAAAAAAGCTTTTGATGATGTTATTAACGATTTAAGCAAGAGATTAGCCGCTTAAAAAGCCAAAAACAAAAAAATTAAAAAACCACCAAGTCATAATGATAAGGTGGTTTTTCTTTTATTTAGCCATTGACTAAAGCAATATTTTCCGCTATAAATAGAGAGTAATAAACATATTTAATCGCAAATAACCTTATTAGGTTGTTTTTTGGCTAGGACTCCCCGGTTCCGGCCCCCAATAAACAATGAGAATAAAATTTCACAGAACAGAGGCTAAGGAACAAATTTTCTTTAAGTCTAATGCGCAAATCAAAGCCCCAGAGGTCTTTTTGATTGATGAAACTGGCGAAAGCATTGGTGTAATGGATACAGCCGAAGCAATTGCTCGTGCCAAAGAGTTAGATTTAGATTTAGTTGAAGTTAATCCTAAAGGTAATCCTCCAGTTGCTAAGATTGTTGATTTGGGACAACTTAAATATGAAAGAGAAAAAAAGGCTCATAAACAGAAAATGCAACAAAAAAAGGTGGAAATTAAGGCAGTTCGTCTATCTTTTAGAATTAGTGATCATGATACCGAATTACGTCTTAATCAATCCATTAAGTTTTTAAGCAAAGGCGATAAACTTAAGGTTGAATTGCTCTTAAAGGGCCGTGAAAAGCAATATCCGCAGAAAGCCGCGGAAAATATGAACGAATTTCTTAATAAATTAAAAGCCGTACCTGACTTTAATATTGAGCTTGAACAACCCTTGACAAAACAAGGGGGAAGATTTACTATGATAGTAATCAATAAAAAGTAAGGATATCGTGAAATCAGGTTTCTACCTGTTTTTTTCTTGAAAAGTATGCCAAAAATAAAAACACACAAAGCTACAGCTAAACGTTTTAAAGTAACTGGTGATAATAAAGTTACTCAAAGAAAATCCGGACAAGCTCATAATAATGCTCATGAATCCGGCAGCACAACTCGTTCCAAGAGATTGGACTTGTCGACTACAAAAACTCTGACCAAGACTGTAAAGACTTTGGCCCAATTTAACTAACCAAATTATCAATTTAGAAAAATATGCCTAGAGTAAAGAGAGGTACTTCCCATGTTAAAAAAAGAAAGAATCTATTGGCCGATGTTAAAGGCTACATGTGGGGACGCAAAAAATTAATTAAATTAGCAAAGACTGCCCGCACTTTAGCTGGCGCTCATTCCTATACTGACCGTCGTAAGAAAAAACGCGATATGCGTGCTTTATGGCAGATCAGAATCAATGCTTTTGTTCGTGAATACGATTTATCATACTCCCGTTTTATGGGATTACTTAAAGCTAACAATATCGAAATCGACCGTAAGGTTTTAGCTGAAATGGCTATTAACAATAAACCGGTATTAGCTAAAATAATCGAGAAAATAAAGAAATAATTTATGAACTGGATTAAGATTGCCCAAGTTGTTGTTTCCATATTACTTATAGTCGCCATTCTATTACAGAATCGTGGGGCTGGTTTAGGTTCGGCTTTTGGTGGATCTGGCGGTGTTTATTTAACTAAACGCGGTCTTGAAAAAAAACTTTTTATCGCGACTATAGTTTTAGCTGTTTTATTTTTTTCTCTATCATTTCTCGGCATTATTCTCTAAGTTTTTGCCAACGTGAAACCTCTTAAAACCAAAAAAGAATTACTGGCTGTTATGGGAAAAACCCGTAGTCGTTTCTCTAAAATTTTTGGAAAAATGACTAGTTTTTTGTTGCGAAAAAATACTCACGAAAGTGCTGATAAAAATTTAGTATATACCTTAGCTTCTAGCAAGATTCCGACCAGTGAACAGATGAAGCATTTAAATAAGACTCTTTCTAAAAAAGAAACTTTAATTATTAGAATTGCCCTAGTAGTGGTTTTAATTAATGTAGTTTATTTAGGAGTTCGTTATTATAATCAACATATTACGGTTTTACCTGTAAGCGGTGGAACTTATTACGAAGGTGTTGCTGGTTATCCAAAAACTATCAACCCATTATATAATGTTAATCGCGATGTTGATCGTGATTTATCTCAGTTAATTTATTCTAGTTTATTTCGTTATAATGAAAATGGTCAATTGGTTAACGATTTAGCCGATTCAATTGATACTTCTGACAATAAAACTTTTGTAGTTACTTTAAAAAGTAATGTTAAGTGGCACAGTGGTGAAGTTTTAACAGCTGATGATGTGGTGTTTACGTTTAATTTAATTACTAACCCTGATTATAATTCCCCATTACGTAAAAATTTTTCATCAGTTGAAATTGAAAAAATTTCTGATACTCAAGTTAAGTTTACTTTACCAAATGCTTATGCCGCTTTTTCTGGCTTACTTACTTTTGGTATTATACCGCAGAGTGCTTGGGAAAATGTTTCTCCTGACTCCGCTAGTTTAACTGATTTAAACTTAGAACCAATTGGCTCTGGTCCTTATAAATTTGTTTCTTTACTTAAGAGTAAACAAGGCGAGTTGAAAGAATATCGTTTAACGGTTAATGATGATTACTATGGCACTAAACCATATATTAAAGATATTGTTTTTAAATTTTATCCAGATAGTAATGAATTAATCTCGGCTTTAAATGATGGTGATGTTCAGGGTATTGGTTCTTTGCCACTAGATCAAAAACATACATTATTAGCTCAAAATTCTTTAAATTTTTATTCACTGAATTCAGCACAAGAAGATTTAGTATTTTTTAATACGGATAATAATAAAAATTTAGCTGATTTAAATGTTCGTCGAGCTTTAGCACAGGCTATTGATAAGAATTCCTTAGTAAAAGAATTATTTGAAAATTTTTATAAAGTAATTGACGGTCCATTGCCAGTAAGTTCTTTTGCTTACAATGATCAAATTACTAAATATAATTACGATGCTCAAGCCGCTAACACTAAGTTAGATGAGGCTGGTTGGCAGAGAGTGATTGTAAGCGCTGAAAATTTAGCTTCTGACTCTTCGGAGGTTAAAGCGATTATCGCTTATGCTAGTTCGACGCAAGAAAAACCAGAAGGAGCTTGGCGTTTTAAAAAAGATAAAAAAGGTAATGTTAGTTTGCTAACAGTAAAACTTAGTGCGGTTGATGGCAGTGATTCATTCATTTCTGCTGGACGTGTTAAAACTTATTGGGATGCTATTGGTGTTCACACTACTTTAGATGTGGTCGCTGCTAGCGATGTTAGTAATCTAATTTCATCTCGTAGTTTTGAAGCTCTGTTATTTGGACAAATGCTTGGCGGTGATCCTGATATTTTTGCTTTCTGGCATTCCAGTCAGACTGGTACTAATGGTTTAAATATTTCTGGCTATAAGAATGATAAGGTAGATAAATTTTTAGAAGAAGCTCGAGTGAGCACTGATAAAAATTCCCGAATCGATAACTATAAAGAAGTTCAACGAATTATCGCTGATGAACTTCCAGCCATTTTTCTTTACGAAAAAAACTATATATACGTGCAAAGTAAAAAAGTTAAAGGTTTTAACTCCACGGCGGTAATTAACCCAAGTGATCGCTTTGCTGGTATTTCTAATTGGTTCTTAAAATCTCATAACAAATTTTCTTGGTAACCAATTATTTTAAAATAAAATTATCTCTCTAACGATAAATTAATTAAAAGATTTCTTTCTTTATATTTAGCTGTAAGCTAATAGTTTAAAGCACGAATTCTAATTCTCACATGATAACTAAATACAAATCACCGGCGGCTTCGTCCAGCTCTTTTTCGTCTGGCAAAAAGCCTAGTGATGACTCGGTCGTTTTTAGACCAAACAAACCAAACAATTTTTTTAGAGGACGCAAACCAGTGACCCCTGGTGTTTTAAGTGATCCTTTAAATATTGATGCCATTTTAAAAGATGACAAAGAATTTTTACAACGCGAAGGCAAACCAGTTAATACTCGAGTGCCTTTTCAAAAACCAGTCACTACTAAAACAGCGGCGACTCCAGCTAAAACTTCTTACAACAATCAATCTAATAATAACTACCGTGGTCGTACTGGTGCTTCAGTGCCATATCAAACTGGCGTTGCTAATACTAAAACAGCGGCTCCTCGTGAAGTTTTTAAACAACAAGTGGGTAAAGATAATCTACGCGTCATGGTAATGGGTGGACTTGAAGAAGTGGGTCGTAATATGACCATCTTCGAATGCAACAAAGAAATTATCATTATTGACATGGGCTTACAGTTTCCTGAAGAAGATATGCCTGGTATCGATTATATCATTCCTAATGTAACTTATTTACAAGATAAAAAAGATTGGATTAAAGGTGTAATTATCAGTCACGGACATTATGATCATATTGGTGGTATTCCTCACATCATGGGCGAAATTGGTAATCCGCCAATGTTCATGGGTAAGCTTACGGCTGGTTTAGTTCGTAAACGTAACCTTGAATATAAGAGTGCCCCAACTTTAAAAATTAAAGAAATTGATGATACTTCTAGTATTAAATTAGGTAATTCTTTTACAGTGGAATTTTTAAGAGTAAATCATTCCATTCCTGATTGTTTTGCCACGATTATTAAAACTCCCTTTGGAACTTTAGTTCATACTGGTGATTTTAAAATCGACTTTACTCCTGTTAATGATAAACCAGCTGATTTAAATCGTATGGCTCAGTTAGGTGCGGCCGGTGTTAGACTTTTAATGTCTGACTCTACTGACGCTACTCACCCTGGTTATCAGGTTTCGGAATCATATATTGGTGAAGAAATGGGAAAATTATTTGAAAAGATTGAAGGTCGTATTATTATTGGTACTTTCGCTTCTCAGTTATCTCGTGTCCAGAAAATTTTTGATTTAGCTGAAAAATATGGTCGTCGTGTTTCTTTACAGGGACGCAGTATGGCTACTAACGTTGAAGTTGCCTCAGAAATTGGTTATTTGAAATTCAATCCAAAATTAATTATTGATGATAAGGAATTAAATAAGATGCCAGACAATAAAGTTATTATTGTTGGTACTGGTGCCCAAGGTGAAACCAATGCTTTTTTAAGTCGTGTGGTTAACGGTGAACATCGCGTAGTTAGCATTAAACATGGTGATACAGTTTTATTCTCATCATCTGTTATTCCTGGTAACGAACGTTCTATTCAAAACTTAATGGATCGTGTAGTACGCCAAGGGGCTAAGATTATTCACTATCGTATGTTAGATATTCATGCTGGTGGACATGCTAAGGCTGAAGATTTGAAATTAACAATGCGTTTATTCAAGCCAGAATATTTCATGCCAATTGAAGCCAATCACTATATGTTACGTGCCCATGCTGAATTAGCAGAACAAGTTGGTATTCCGGTTAATAAAATTTTTGTAGCGGATAATGGCCAAGTAGTTGATTTCAGAATGGTAGGCGGAAAAGTTGAAGGTACCTTAACTAATGAAAAAGTACCAACTGATTACGTTATGGTTGACGGTTTAGGTGTTGGTGATGTTTCTGAGATCGTATTACGTGATCGTCGTATGATGTCTGAAGATGGTATGATTGTAGTAATTGCTACTATCGATTCCCACACCGGCGATTTGATTGGTAACCCTGATTTAATCTCCCGTGGTTTTGTTCATATGAAAGAAAATCGTGAGTTAATCGAAAAAACTCGCATGAGAGTTAAGAAAATTATTAAAGATAAGAATCCAACCGCACTTGCTGATGATGATTATATTAAAAATAAAATTAGAACTGATATCAGTCAATTCTTATTCACTCAAACTAAACGTCGTCCAATGGTATTACCGGTAGTAATTAAGGTATAATACTTACAAGCTTAAAAAAGCCAGTTTAAAAACTATTATGAAGTTAGAAACCAAAAATATTAAATGGTTTGTCTTACTAGTACTAGTAGTAACTGGCTTTTTTGTTTATCTAAATTCATTTTCTAATAAGTTATTTTGGGATGATGATGATTTGATTACTAATAATGTTTACATTAAAGACTTTTCTTATTTACCAAAATATTTTTCAGAAAATATTATTGCTGGAGCGGGGCAACTTAGTAATTACTGGCGCCCTTTAGAAGTTTTATCTTTCGCCGTTGATTATCATATCTTTGGATTAACTCCTAATGGTTATCATATTGTAAATTTAATTTGGCATATTTTAGCGGCGTGGCTGATATTCTTATTATTATATAAATTAAGTAAAAGACATTGGCTTTCTTTTTGGCCCGCTTTTATTTTTTTAATTCACCCCTTGCAGACAGAGGCGGTCACTTATGTTTCGGGTCGAGCTGATTCTATGGCGGCGGTCTTTGTTTTGTTGTCGCTGCTTACTTATGTTATTTATCGTCAGCAGAAAAATAAAAAATTTATTTATTTTAGCATTGCTTCTTTTTTAATTTCTTTACTTTGCAAGGAGCAATCAATTATGCTACCTGCTTTAATTTTGATTATTGAATTTTTCTTTTTCTTTAATAAACGGCAGTGGCGTCAAAGTTTGATTTTATTTTTGCCCTTTGTCTTAATTTCAATTAGTTATTTTTTGAGTAGAATTTTTTTCTTAAATTTTAACGATTTACTGTCTGGTGTTGGTTATGTTAGTGCCTATGATAATAGTTTAAAAATTAGACTCCTTACTTTTACTTATGTCTTTGTAAAATACTTAGCTTTACTACTAGTACCATTCAATTTACATATGGCTTATGAGGTATCACCCGTGACTTCATTTTTTTCTTGGTCAGTAGCACTCTTTCTTTTAGCGGTTGGTGCTTTTGGGTATTTAATTAAAAAATATTGGCGGCAAGATAAGTTATTGGTTTTTTCTTTAGTCTGGTTTTTAATTTTGCTTATTCCTAGAACTAATATTATTTCAATTAATCGCCCTCTATATGAACATTGGTTATATTTACCAATGGTTGGTTTTTGGTTGGCGATAGTTTTACTAATGGAAAAAATAAAACTTAGTAAAAAAATAATTATCATCTTATTAAGTTTGCTTAGTCTCTATTTTATAGTTTTAACGGTGAGACGAAATTTTGATTGGTGTGATCCTATTACTTTTTATGAAAAAAATTTAAAGTATACTCCTCATAGTTTTATTCAACACAATAATTTAGGGATGGCTTATACCGACGCTGGTCGTCTTGATGAGGCGATAGCTGAGTATCGTTTAGCTATTTCGATTGCCGATATTTATCCGCAGGTACATTATAATTTGGCCAATGTTTTAGTTACTAAAAAAGATTTTAAAAATGCTGAAACGGAATATTATAACTCCATTAAAATTGATCCTGGATTTTCTTGGCCTTATCTTAATTTAATTAAGATTGCTATTTTTACTAAAGATGAGATCAAGTTGAATTTAGTTTTAGATAAAATAAAGCTTAATTTTCCTGAAGAGTATTATTTAAATCAGGCTTTTTACGCTTATTATTATTTTGGTGACGCTCCTAAAGCTCGAGAAATTGGCCTAGAATTAAGCAAAAAATATCCAAAAAATGATGAAATTGGGGTATTATTGCTAAATATCAGATAATCATATTGACAAAATCACGATTTAGTATTATAATATAAATATAGTTAAAAACGTATATTAACAACCAAAAACAAACATAATCATGAAAGCAATCAATCATCATGGACTGTTGAAAGCGATAGCTTTCATCTTCCTAGCCATTTCTCTTTTTTCTTGTAGTTCATGTGATGACGAGCCTAATCCGCCTGTTATCCTGACAAAAGCCATTGCGGTTATCCGTCCGGCTGCTAACGTTAAGATTAATTCTGCTACTATTGTAGCTACAATTACTCCTAATGAAGACGACACTAAAGCTTCCTTCGAAATTAAGGAAACTGCTAAAAGCACTTGGGAGTCTCATATTTTACCAGCTACTTTCAGCGGTAAAGACACTCTTAAAGTTACTTTTGACTTCTCCGATTTAAAAGCTGGTACTAGTTACGATTTTCGTATCAAGGTAGCTAATAAAGCTGGTGAAGCTGTCAGTGAAATTAATTCTTTTGAAACTTATGCCGTTAGTGATTACGATGGAAATTTGTATCACGCTGTTACTATCGGTAACCAAATTTGGTTAAAAGAAAACTTGAAAGCAATTCACTTTGCTAATGGCGATCCGATTCCAAATGTTACTGATCAGACTCAGTGGAACGCGACTAAAACTCCGGCTTACTGTTGGTATGAAAACAATGTTTCTAATGGAAAAGAATATGGTGGCCTATACAATTGGTATGTGGTTTCCGATTCTCGCGGACTTATTAAAGGTTGGCACGTACCAGCTAATAGTGAATGCATAACTTTATCTACTTCTTTAGGAGGTGATAATGTTGCTGCTGGTCCATTAAAAGAAGCTGGTTTTAAACATTGGGAAAGCCCAAATAATGGAGCAACTAATTCTTCAGGATTTACGGCTTTACCATCTGGGGCTAGAACAGAAAACTTTGGGGCCTTAGGTTCTGCATTTTATTTCTGGACCTCGACTCCTGAAAAAGCAGTTGCTGGAGCTTATACTGCTTTCGTAGTTAAAAATTCCAATATCTTTTATAACGATAGCGGTATTTTCGACTATGGTCGCGGATTATCAATTCGCTTAGTAAAAGACTAAAAGTCTCATTAAATGATAAAAGGATATCTACAAAGATATCCTTTTTTATTTGTAGTTTGTTTAAAACTGTACTATAATTTAATTAATAATTACGTTATCATAACTTTAATATATTAATCGCTATGAAACTAAATCTTCTACGCAAACAGTTTAATAAGAGAAACTTATTATTACTTTTTGTTATTATTTTTTTATCAATTGCACCGGCCCTTATTATTCAGGCTAGTTCAAATGATGTAATACAGCCGGACTCTTATAGATTATACGCCACGACAACTAAGAATGTGCTTATCAAACGTGGTACCTCGACAGTTATTAATCGGTCAGATAAAGATTATCTTATACCAAATAAAACTACACCAGAATGGGATTCTTTTGCTAAGAATCCACCAAAGTATGTAGAAATTGGTATTTGTGATGTTGATGGTGTTTGTGGCGCCGGAGAAGATTCTACTAGTTGTCCAGAAGATTGCCCAGTAGCGACTGGCTATTGTGGTGATGGTATTTGTTCTAATACTCAAGTCGATGTGCCTTATCCAGGTGGAAAATTGGTAGATAAATATGAAAAAATTTGTGTAACCAAGAGAACCGGTTGGATGTGGGTGCCAGTAGTTAACTTTGTGTTGTGGGCCACCGGTAATGAAAATTACACTAAGTGTAATTATGGTACTCATCAAGTTTTAGTTTATCATGGTTGGGAAACGGCCGGAGAAGTTTATGCTACAACTACATCTCTAACTAAACAACAAGTTTGTAAAGATGATTGTATGCCACCATCTGGTTCCGGTTGCGGTTCTTGTGGTTATGATTCAAGTGGCAATCTTTGCCCTAACTATTGTTCAAATCGTGGTTACAACATGATTAATTGTTCTTATCATTCGGCTAGTACCTCTAATTCTTCTGGTTGTTCTGCTGCTCAAGCAATGGTTTACAATACTAATCCAACAAAAAAATATTTTACTGCCTCTGAAGCTTTGGCCTATGCTTCAGCGGTAATGTGCCAAGATTCTTCTTTTACGGTTTCTGGTGGTTATGGTTGTGACTATGGTGGAGATACCTCCTCGATGTGTCCAGCTGGCAGTTATTGTAAGCCTACTGGCGGTTTAAAGCCTGGAATTACATTAACTAATTATGCTACGCCATCTTGGTTAAGTGCTAATGGTTATACAGCGGCTGATTTACAAAGAACTTGTGATGCTGGTAGTTTTTGTCCTCTAGGCTCTATATTCCAACGTATTTGTCCAAAAAATACCTACAGCACTGGTGGCGCTTCTGTTTGTACTGCTTGTCCAGCGGGAACTATCTCGATGCCAGGAGCATCTAGTGTTGATTTCTGTATGCCATTTTATAAAGCTAATGATGGTGTCTGTCAAAATCCTCAAGATGGTATTAACGGTGAAACACCAGCTAATTCACCAAAAGATTGCCCAGACTCTACTAATTTAGCTGTTTGGAAGGGCGATGGTAGATGTACTGGTATAGAGAACATGACTAATTCACCAGATGATTGTAAGTGTGGCAATGGTATTTGTGATAACAGTGAATCCCCATTATCTTGTTTAACTGATTGTGCTTGTATGGATAGTACTTGTGGCACCGCCACTTATATTAATAATGCATATACAGTTTTTAAAGAAGGCAATACTTGTAATTCATATGGAAATATAATAGCTAATCAATCAGATTGTAAGTATATGAACGCCGGCGAAGTCTGTGGTAATGGTGTTTGTGAAAATGGCGAAAAATATAGATCAGACATTGGTAGAATTGTTTGTCCTCTTGATTGTCATTGTGGTGATGGTTATTGTGGTAGCGGTGAAACCATGGCCAATTGTGCCCTTGATTGTTTCTGTGGTGATGGTACTTGTAATCATGGCGAATATTATGGTAGCTGTATTTCTGATTGTCACTGTGGTAATGGCCAATGTGATTACGGTGAAAATGCTTTAGATTGTGCAACTGATTGTCGTTGTGGTGATCACATTTGTTCTTATGGTGAAAATACTTGTACTACTGATTGTGGTGCTGGTTCTGGTATTTGTGGTGATGGTATTTGTGGCACCATGGATCTAGGCAATGGTAAAATGGTTAGAGAAACAATTTCAAATTGTCCTGATGATTGTGGAAAAATGCAATTGCAATAAAAATAATTTTATTAATCGAAATATATGAATAAAAAATTGGTAATTAAATTTATTGCTCTGGTGGTCACAATTTTGGTAGTAATATTTGCTTGGTTATTTATTAGCTCTTGGAATTATCAAAAAAATATTCCAAAACAAACTCCTTCAACAGTAAATACTCCAGCAGCTCGAGACGCAGCTAATTATGACGAACCATTCATGAGACCAATTGAAGTTAAATTTTTGGATAGAGAGGAGCTTACTAAAATGGGCTTAGGCAGTGATCCAATGGTTAGACTTCAGGTTTTGGAACGCGATTCAAAGGGCAATGTGACTGCTTATAAAAAGGTTTATAAGGACGAAGATATTGTTAAATATGTATTCGATCCTAATGGAGCTAATGCTACTACAACCGTTTCTACTACTAAAACAAAATAAATTACTCGGTATTTTAAAAACCACCTTTATGAAAGGTGGTTTTTTAATCACCAAACACTCTTGCCAAAATCTAAAAAACCTGTATAATTAGGATTAATTAAATAAAGGCTCAAATAAACACCTTAGGTAATAGGAGTGAAATTATCACTCTCGGGCGCCAAAGGACTGTCTCGCAAGAGGTGGTTAAGACCGCTTTTTTTATTATCAAATCAAGAAAGTAGTCTATAAATATATGGAAAATGACTTCGGTAAATTATTAGAGAAGGATGATACTCGCATCCCTCAAACTGGCGACATCGTAAAAGGTGTTGTTATTACTGCTTCTAAATCAGAAGTGAAATTAGACATCGACGGCATCCTTATGGGTATCGTTCGTGGACCAGAACTTTATTCTGAAGTTCCTGAATTTGCTGATTTAAAACCAGGCGATGAAATTGAAGCGGCTGTTATCGATGAAGAAAACGAAAACGGTGAACTTGAATTATCATTTAGAACTGTTGGTCAAGAAAAAGCTTGGAACAACTTACGTCAGGCCTTCAAAGACAAATCAACTATTAAAGTTAAAATTATTGATGCTAATAAGGGCGGTTTACTTGCTCGTTATTGCCAAATCAATGGTTTCTTACCAGTTTCTCAATTAGCTCCAGATAATTACCCTCGTATTTCCGGCGGTGATAAGAGTAAAATCTTAGAAAAATTAAAGAGCTTCGTTGGTATGGAATTTGAAACTAACGTGATGACTTTAAATGAAGAAGAAAATAAAATTATTTTCTCTGAAAAAGATGTTTGGAACCGTCGTCAGAAACCAACTCTTGATAAATACAAAGTTGGCATGAATGTTGAGGGTAAAATTACTGCAATTACAAACTTCGGTGTCTTCGTTAATTTTGACGATGGCATGGAAGGTTTAATCCATATTTCCGAATTAGCTTGGCAGAGAATTGATTCTCCAAATGAACTTTATAAGGTAAATGATAAGATTAAGGCTGAAATCGTTAGCATCGATGGTTCTAAGATTTTCTTAAGTGCTAAGAAATTATTACAAGACCCATGGTTAGAAGCTAGTGCTAAATATAAGATTGGCCAGGTTGTAACTGGTACTATCTTAAAAGTAAATCCATTTGGTTTATTTGTTAAACTTGATGAAGAAATTCACGGCTTAGCTCATATCTCCCAATTAGGTTTAACTGCTAAAGATAAAATTACTGATTTATATCAAACTAACGAAGTTCGTGATTTCGAAGTTGTAAATATCTCTCCATCAGAACATCGTTTAGGTCTTAAATTAGCTGGTGTTACTGTAACTGCTCCTGAAGAAAAGAAAGAAGACGCTAAAGAAGAAACTGAAGAAAAAGTAGAAAAGGTAACAAAGAAAAAAACTACTAAAAAAGCTGAATAATAATTCACTTTTGTAAATAAAAGGCTCTGGGTAACCAGAGTCTTTTGTTTTTAGTAAATAAGGTGACTCTTTACAAAAATAAATATTTATGCTATAAATTACTTAATTAAAAATATACATTAACAACTTAAAATAACACATCATGAAAAGGTTTAAAGCATTGATTATTGAGGATCAACGTGGAATTGCTTTAGCAATTACTAGATTGATTAAAGAGTTAATATTGTTTTCAGGAATTGAAATTGATTTTGTTTATGCTGAAGATTATGAAGATGCTCGTGAAAAAGTAATGTTCTGTGATTATGACATTATTTCGTTAGATGGTATTTTGGGTTCAACGCCAACCTTGAATTTAATTGGTACGATTGTAAAAATGCATCCAAAGGCGACGATTTTCTTTTTATCTTCATCTTGGAAGCTAGTAGCTTCGGCGGAAGATTTGGGTATGCCCCTTGGTTTCTTAAAGGGTGATGAACAAATTATTAAACCAAAGGACTTAGCAAAAATTAAAAAATCTTTAGTAGAAAAATGTATTATTAGCTACGAAGTTTTATATCAGGAATTAATTCAGGCTTTGCTAATCTTTTCAGAACCAAAAGTTGATTTAGATTTATTTGATAAAAGTGAACCGAAGTATCTTCAAGTCACTAAAATATTGAATGATAATGAAATCAATTTTGCCATTGTTGATCGCAACGCTAATGTTAAAATTTTTGTTGATGGTCAAAGTAGCAAAGCAGTAAAAAAATTAGCCGAACTCAGTTGTTTGGAATTTTGGTTAAAGTGGTCAAATGAATTTCGTCATTAAAAGTATTAATTTTAAAAATAGTAAGTAATGAAAAATCTAAGAATTCTGATTATTACTGACGATGAAAAGTCGTCATCACTAGCAGCCAAAGTAGTTGCTGAAAATATTTCCGCCTTAAAACTTAGTGCCAACTTTTATTATGCCAAGAGTTTCGATGAGGTTTTAAATAATCGCGATAAATTTCTTATCGACGGTAATTATGATCTTATTTGCTTATTTGCTGACATGCTTAGTATAAAAATATACGATGTTGTTGATGATATTTTATACCGACACGAAAAAAGTTCGTTCTCTTTTTTATCAGCCACCGATCATTCAATTGAAGTGATTGAAAAACAG
>Ga0302203_1000221_pt1 | contig 24807 bp, 17 predicted proteins | sample II_Fen_E1_1_FD_194576 | JGI IMG/M metagenome (GOLD analysis project Ga0302203, IMG submission 194576) | Peat permafrost microbial communities from Stordalen Mire near Abisko, Sweden - II_Fen_E1_2 | ecosystem: Environmental > Terrestrial > Soil > Wetlands > Permafrost | place: Sweden: Abisko...
CAAAACTCATCGTTACCACTATTCAAAAGCTAAACACCGCCATAAGCAAGAAATACCATCAATCGAAAATGGAGCTGCTCAAAGACGAGCGGATTGTCTTCATTTTCGATGAATGTCATAGAAGCCAGTTTGGTGATACTCATTCCAGGATAAAAGCCTATTTTTCCAACATCCAATTGTTCGGATTCACCGGTACCCCTATCTTTGCTGAAAATGCCGTAAAGAACGATTTGGGTAAACGAACAACCAAGGAGTTATTCACTGATTGCCTGCATAAATACGTAATTACTGATGCCATCCGGGATGAAAACGTATTAAAATTCTCTGTGGAGTATGTAGGGCGGTACAAACGGAAAGACAGTAATACAAATGTCGACATAGAAGTTGAAGCCATAGACACGAAGGAATTGATGGACTCGCCTAAGCGGTTAAGTAAAATTACTGACTTTATCATTGATAACCATAACCGCAAGACCTACAACCGTGAATTTACTGCTTTATTTTGCGTTAACAGCATTGAAACTCTAATTAAGTACTATGATCTGTTTCAAACTAAAAAGGTCGCAGGAAGCCACAATTTGAACGTTGTGACTATATTCAGTTATGCAACCAATGAAGATGATAAGGATGCTTCCGGATTCTTGCCTGAAGAACTATCAGTAGTGGAAGATCCAAAGGCATTGTATGGGTTGAATGTCCATACCCGTGAAAAACTGGATGAGTTTATTGCTGATTATAACGGGATGTATGGAACTAATCACTCAACAAAAGACAGTGAATCCTTTTACAATTACTACAACGACATATCCAAACGAATAAAAGACAGGGAACGAATTGATTTCCAGGATAAGAATCGAGTTGATATACTTATCGTAGTGAATATGTTCTTGACAGGATTTGATGCAAAGAAGGTGAATACCATGTACGTTGACAAGAACCTGAAACATCACGGACTGATACAGGCGTATTCCCGCACAAACCGCATTCTAAACGAACAGAAGTCCCAGGGGAACATTATAGTGTTCCGCAACCTGAAAAAAGCTACAGACGATGCAATAACCCTTTTCAGCAATAAGGATGCTAAGGATATAATTATCATGCAGCCTTATGAAAATTATGTGAAGAAATTCAGCCAGGCTTTTATTGATCTGTTGAAAATAGCACCGACCGTGAATAGTGTATCTGATCTGAAAGATGAAAACGAAGAACTGGAATACATCAAAGCATTCAGGGAACTGATGAGGTTGAAAAACGTATTGACCACGTTTGCTGACTTTTCTTTTAACGACCTATCCATGAACGAACAGTTGTTTGAAGACTACAAGAGTAAATACCTTGACCTATACGACAAGGTAAAGACCGATCACCAAAAAGAAAAGGTTTCTATTCTTGATGATGTAGACTTTGAACTGGAACTGATCCACCGGGATGAAATCAATGTCGCTTACATACTTATTTTACTGGCAAACCTCAAGGACAGCAAGGATAAAGAGAAGAAGCAAAAGGAGATTATTGATATGATAGCCGGGGAAACCCACCTTCGAAGCAAGCGGGAACTGATTGAACGATTCATAAAAGAAAACTTACCTAAGATAGAAGATGCTGACAATATACCGGATGAATTTGAACGTTTCTGGAATGAAGAACAGTTGGCAGCTTTTAAAAAACTATGTTCCGATGAAAACCTATCAGACGAAAAGGTAGAAAAGGTTATTTCTGATTACCTGTATTCAGAACGTGAACCGTTACGGGATGAAGTCCTTGGTTTAATCAATGGAGATAAGCCTACAGTATTGGAACGAAAGAAAACAGGGGACAGGATACTGGCTAAGATAAAAGGATTTGTTGATACGTTTATTAATGGGATAACGGGTAATTCATAACTTTTCTATAGCAAAAGAGTATTTAAGTTCTTTTTGATAGTTGATTAAACAGTAGAAGGGAAAATAAAGTTGGAGATGTGGAAGAAGTGGGTAGATTGATGGCCACTGAGCCGGAAGGAGAGTATAAAAAACATTAGCATGAATGCATTAGATTCGTTTATTAATTTTTTATTGGATAAAGAAAGAGTAATTTCAGCAAAAGCTGCTGTAATTGTTTTTATTATTTTAGCAGTAGTCCTTGTTGATAATACATTAGGATTTACTTACTATTATAATTCTGGTAAAAAAATAGAACAAATTCAAAGTCTGAATAACATTATAAAAGATACGACAACAAATATTCAAACAAAAGATTATGCTATAAAACAACGTTCAGAAATTATTAAAAAAGAAACGTTTTTCTCAAAAACTATAACATTTATTCAAAATCTAAAATTCTACAACAATAACACCAATAAAAATATTGAAAATATAAACACAGCTAAGAGTGAACAACAAATACCTGAAAAACTCGAACTATCTACCAAAAATAATTTTTGGTTTCACATTTCTTCTGGAGGAGTATATTATTTGTTAGGTATTTTAATCTTGATTTTAATGCCCTTTATTGACAATAAAATATCACTTATCCAAAAAGTTGCAACAGGAATTTTAGGTGGAATAATAATCTCATTCTTTGGTTTATTATTTTTTTGGATTTGTAGTTTGGTACCTCAAATATCTACAAAAACATGGTTCTGGAATTATATGATTAATGTTGTTATTCAATTTAGTATAATTGGCATTATCACCTTTATAGGTAAGAGAAGTCAAAAATCAGCATAACTAAAACTAAATATTAAAATTAAGTCATTATGAAAATCTACCTTCAAAACATCGTCAAGGACTTAAAACAGTTTAGTGAAAGTTTAGATAAGCAGACCATGCTCATCAATAAACCATGGGCATTAATTGATTCAGAATTAGGCATTCAAAAACTTATTTTTAAAAAGAACAAAGAACTTATTTTATCAAAAGATGGTCAAGTTACAGAAGGTAAATGGGATTATTTCCCGGAAGCTAAAAGTTTACTTATTGACAGAGGATTTGACAAAATACTTTGTAACGAAACATACATTGACGACTCCATTTTAGTTCTTAAAATGGATGGTAAGAAAGATGATTTTTTTGTATTGGCTAACGAAAACAACTTACCTGATTTAGATGCTTATGCGTATTTGAGAAGGCTTTATTATGATAAATATGGCATTCAAGCCACACCACTTGCCGACGATAGAAATATACAAATAAAGCCTAATATCAACAATTCAATTGGTTCCGGATCAACAGTTACCATCGATGATTCAAACGCACCCGATGGCATTTACATTACAAAAGACGGTACACAAAAAATAATTGTACTTGATAATAAAATTGCAGCAATTACCTATTTAAAAAAATACAAGTTAGATAATGAAGAAGTTATTATTATAGAACACAAGAATTTATCTCTCATTGAAGTAGGATGCTCAGTAAGTATAAATAATCAGTCTATACCAAACGGGGAGTACTTGATAGAAAATGGACATAAAAAGTTGTATGTATTTGACAATCTGATCACCCGTATTTCCTTTATGAAAGCATATGAGATAATATCAGACAATATTCTAATTGAGCAAAATAATGATATTGATTATGAAAAAGGTGATAATGTTTGGAAGAACGGATCTGCAGCTTTGGATGGAAAGTACAAGATAAATCAATATCCAAAATTTAAAGTACAAAATGGTAAGATAATAAAAGTCGGAATAAAACCTGATATCATTACTTTGTTTTCTATTATTGGAGTATTTCTTATTGTGATAACATATTGCGCTTGTAATGCTTTTTTGAAAAAGTGAGAGTAAAACAGATATTATAATTTGTTCTGGTAAATGCCTGTGTAAGGATAAAGAATTGTTGGAGAAGTGGAAAAAGTGAATTGTAGATAGATGCTTATCCGAGAGAAAAGTATGGAAAATGAAAAAAATATAATTAATTATTATAATTAACGACTTAAATATAATTTCTTGCTATGTTAAAAACACTAACTATTGATCTGGATAAAGAATACAGATTAAGAATTGAAAACTCAGAAGAGATAAAAATATCTTTTTTCAAAGATGTATATGAACAAGCATTTGATCAAGTAAAGAATATTGTTGTGTGGTCAAATAAATCTCTTGAAAAAAAAGATTTACGTATTTTTTCAAGGGAATTCAGGGAATACAATAATATCATTGCATTTACCGGAGAACGAGGAACTGGTAAGTCTTCAGCGATGTTGACGGTTGCCAACAATCTAGTAGAGAGTAATGCAAAGAAAATATTTTTAGATAATGAACGCAAAGACGAATTAAATTTTAAAACCACTTTTGAATCCTTACATACAATTGACCCCAGTAAGTTTGAAAAAGATCAAAATATAATTGAAGTTATTTTGGCTGAGCTTTTCGAAAATTTTCAAGAACTTATTAAAGATACATCCAAACAATTCAATGATGCAGAGAAAAGAGATGTATTAAAAGCATTTCAAGAGGTATACAAATGTCTGAAAATTATCGGCAACATTGATCAATCAAAAAAATACGAAGGCGATGCATTAGAAACTCTTGCTACTTTAGCTGATGCTACCAAATTGGAGAAAAACATCCAAAACCTTATTTCAAAATACCTTAAATTTATCCATCCCAAAAATGCAAATGAATCGAGCACATTAATTATCCCTATCGATGATTTTGATTTGAATGTGAAATCAGCCGGTGATATGGCCGAACAAATACGTAAATATCTGATGATTCCTCAGGTATTAGTTTTAATGGCTATCAATTTGGAACAGTTCGGGGATGTAAAAACGCAGGAGGTAATTAGAGATTTCCAAATGTTGTTTACACGTTCTACCATGTCTGAATCTCCAAGGGATGTTGCTGCAAGGTATATCTTGAAATTAATACCGATAGAAAGACGAATTTTTATACCAAAAATAAAAGTTGAAAGAAATGATGTTGATTTCTATCTTTCTAGAGGAGAGAATGTGATTATTGATAAAGATTATGGTAATACTATTGAAGAACGTTTGTTTAATTATTTATTTAAACACACAGATTTATATTTTATTTCTAAGAAAGAAGAATATCATATTTTTTTGCCTGAAACATTAAGAGAATTACAAACCTTATCATCAGTATTTGGTTCGTTTAGTCATATAATTGACTTAATAATTTCAAAAAATGGTATTGAATTAACAGATGACGAAAAAACTAAAAATAAAGATATCAAAGAACAAAATTGGAAGCATAAAAAAGAAAATATTCTGTTGTTTAATAATTATTTTACAAATACTTGGATTAAAGATAACTTATTAACTCCATTTGTAAAAATGATTTTTGACTCTTCAACATTATCCACGATAACTTGGAATAAGTATTTTATTACTTCTATTATTGAGATATTCTCTAAAGAAGATAATTTCAAAAACAATTGGATTGGATCAGATAAGATTGATTTAAACGATCTCGAATTTAGCAATATTATTGATAGAAATAATTATCATTCAAATATATCTTTAGGAGATCTTCTTTATTTCTTTCAAACTTTAAATAAAATATATACCAATAATAAAGATTTAAAAAAATTAATTTTTTCATTAAACTGTTTCTATTCAATTAAATTGAATGAATTAAATTTTGATAGAAATTTATTATCAAAGCAAGACAATGATTTTGAAAAAGAAAAGGAGATACTTTTGTCTGAATTAAAAAATATTGTTAACGGCACAATTGTAAATCACAAAATGAATTTGATAAGAAATACAAGAGATCAGCAAAACCGGTTACAATTTTCTGTAGATTATAATGGATTACCATACAAAAATGAATTATTACAAAATAATATATTTATAAAATATCAATTTTCAACTTATTATAGACAAAGTGATAAAATTGTATTTAGAGATGTTTTTAATCATGGAGATAGATTTAAATATCCTACATTAAACTGGTTTTCTTTTGTTTGTAAAGATGAAAATAACTTTTTCCCTTTACCATATAACAATTTAGAATATTGGCTGCATATAATAGAAGATATTGATAAAGATTCATATAAAGACCAGGGTGAAAATACAGATTTATTAGTAGATCTATTTTCACAAATTTACTCAAAAATAAAAATACCTTCAGTACAAGAAAATTTTAAAAAGAGTAAAATACTTAACATGATATACTCACCAAATAGTACAAATAAAAATTTATCACTTGCAGATTTAGCGATTATTCAAGATATTTATAATAATATTTTTGACCAACAAAGGAAGCTCTTGAATTATTTAGAAAAAACTTTGACGGAGAATGTGTCAAGAAAGAAGAATAACATAATTCAAGGTTTAGGTAGAAATTCAAATGATAATGAATTAACGAGTTATATAACATCCTATTATTTAGGGAAGTATAAAAAAGATGAAGAAGTTGATTTAAACGATATAAAAAGAATTATCGAATATGTAACAAGTATTAGTACAAATGAATAATATTCGTGCATCCATAGAAATTCTATTCCGAGATATTTGTCCAGACAACCGTCTTGACAATTATTTCTGTACAGATATATTGAAAAAAGGTTGTATATCGATTGAGGATTTTATGCACAAAGCATTTGGGGTATTGCCTTACTATTCATACGACGAGATAGAAAATCTGTATCAATATATTTGTATGAAATGGTCATGGGAAGATAACAGGCAGGACAGTTATTTGTACCAGTTATTATATGAGTTTGCCCATGATGTTCTAATAGACGAAAGAGGGCAACCTAAAGTACAATATGAACATATTCTCCGTTGGAGAGATTTGTCTCACAGACTGGGTGAAGATTTATTTACGTGTAATTTTTTGGCCTATCAGGATATGGATTTGGGGCGTGAACGAACACAATTCAACTGGCGTCCAGTGATTGATTCGGACAATACTCGTTTACGTCATATGTTATCGAAAGGTGTAGCTGAAAATCATTTTCATTTGTGGGGCTCTGCTCCATATTGCGATTTATCGTGGATAGTACTGATGAACAACATTACGAATCAGAAAAAACGATTCAAAGATATGTTGAAAGATGGGTTGCTTGAAAGCACAGAGCAAATTAATGATGTGGACGAATATCATCTGTATTTTCTGGTGTTGAAAGCGGCCATTATTAGAGCTCATTTTATGTACTTACTTAAACAAGGTCGTTCTCCTTTTACTGATTTTACACTAAAAGAGTTGCTCAAAGGGAAATCCAATAAGCACGAGGGTGTATTATTGGCTGCCCGAATTCCCGCAATACAGAAGGAAATTGAATTGCTGAAGTTTGAATATGGACTTAAATACGATGGCTATACACCTGATTATGCTGTTGCCAAAAACACATTGATCACCTACGATAATGGCACAGTGCTTTTGAGTGGTGAACGCTGGTTTCTGTACACTATGTTTAACCGACTGAGATATACGCATGAAGATGATATCCTAAATCCATATAAAGGTTTGTTTTATATCTATCTGCTGTGCAAGTCGAAGTTCAGAGAAGAACTATTACAGGTAAATAATAAAACAGGTTTTGCTAATTTCAGTAAATATCAGGACAGAAAAGATACTTTTTTAAGACCTTATCCTTTCTATATGAAAGCTATGGCCTCAATGGCAGTACGAACCTCTCAGAAGCACCAAAAAATTGATTCATTTGAAACCCGAATAACTCAAAAGCAAATAAAAGATATCAGCAGAATTGATAAAACTATTTATGAAAAACATTCAGATCCAATAGATCGGTTTCTCGACATCGAAGAACAAAAATTGTCGGATCATTTCTATACAATCCATTATATCAAACAAAAAGAAAAAAAGGAACGAATAGAATTGTTACGGGATGTAAAGCCTCGTCACTGGAGATTACGGGATGAGGTAAAAACACAGACTCTTGAGATTATCAAACTCCGTGAAGTTTCAAATAAAGAAGCAGCCCGTATATATGGAATTGACGCAGCATCAAATGAATTGTATGCCAGACCTGAGGTTTTTGCCACCGAATTCAGACTTTTGCAACATCACCAGCCTGCAAGGTATCACGATGATGTCAAAGAGTATTTGAAAATTCCACCCATGCCACGCATACATGCTACTTACCATGCAGGAGAGGATTTTCTGGATATTGTTGATGGATTACGAGCAATCGATGAAGCCATTAAGTTTCTTGAACTCGGCGAAGGTGATCGTATCGGTCATGCATTGGCATTGGGAATTGACGTGGAAGATTATTATACATTCAAACACAATTACTTATTGCTCCCTAAACAAAACCTATTAGATAATTATTCGTGGTTTTTGTCACGGATTGTAAAATATGGATTAACCCAGTTTATGGGAATAAAATCAACAATAGAACATGATTTTGATGTTATTTTTCACGATATTTATCATGGAGTAAAAGATCGTAACGGAAATGGACTTCACTATGATGCCATATTATATTATCAGGCATGGACATTGCGAGGTGACCATCCTGACTTATATATAACCGGAAACTATCGCGATGAAAGATTAAATTTTACGCTTCACGATAAATATACGAGAGCAAAATATCCTAATCAAGTTATTCGTCAGAATACATTGGTGCTCGATTATTTATGTACATATCAATTTAACAGCAAAGTAAAAGAAAGAGGAGAAGAAATAATTGAATTTAAAGTATCGCCCAATTACATCAAAGCAGTTAAAGCAATTCAAAAAGAAATGCAAATGGAAGTTGCTAAAAAGAATATTGCCATTGAATGTAATCCGAGTTCCAATGTATTAATCGGCACATTTAAAAGATACGACAAACACCCTATAGTAAATTTTTTTAATATTGGATTAACTAACAATCCAGAGAAACAAGATGATTGTCCTAAATTAATGGTTTCTATAAATACAGATGATCAGGGAGTGTTTAATACCTATCTAGAGAATGAGTATGCCCTCATTGCAAAAGCATTGGAAAAAGCCAAAGATAAAGATGGTAACTTACTTTATAATTCAGCCATGATATATGACTGGCTCGAAAAAGTAAGGCAAATGGGGTTGGAAATGAGTTTTAGAGATAATAATTAACCCAAAAATATTATGACAAATCAAATTAATTTGGCAGATTTACATCAATATGTGAACATTTTATTTGGATCAATGTCACCACTTCCTAATAGTCCTTATTCATTTAATTATAAAGGAAATAATGTGATTGTTACATTCGATCGTTTGAGCGATATATCTTGGAGAAATGTTAAATTTAGTTTTTAATATTATTAAATAAAATTCAATTTCAAACGGTTTAATGTCGAAATTTAGCACAGAAGCATTATTTAAGTCAAAAATAGATGAGACATGGGATAATATAAAGTATTCCACTATCGATGCCATTAGCAGAGGATACGCTATTCAGGATGAAATACTTACTAATGGGCTGTTATTTATTGGCATTAATCCTTCAATGTGTGGAAATATTGGGAGAATTTTTTATCAGAACTCACACGGAGAAACTCACAAATATTTCAAAAAATTTATTGATATTTCAATAGATGTTGATATACCTTGGTCGCATATTAATTTATTGTTTTTACGTGAAACTGATCAAAAAATTGTAAAGCAATTATTATGCGATAGTGTTGGGCATGAATTTTTAAGGAAACAACTGGCGATTTCAAAAGAAATTATAGAACTAGCAAATCCACAAATCATTGTAATAAATAACACTTTGGCAAGAGACCATTTCCAATTTAAAACTATTTTTGACGAACATATTGGAACTCAACGAATAATTAACAATCATACGTTACAGGGTACGCCAGTTTTCTTTACAAGTATGCTTACTGGGCAACGTGCTTTAGACTTAGGTTCGTATGAACGCTTGAAATGGCATATCAAACTAGTGAATCAATTAATAAAGTAATAGATTATGATAAGTATTGAAGAACTAAAGGAAAGTGGCTTTCAAGGATTCAAAAGCATAAATGCCCTACAAATAAATGCAGCTTCTATTCCTGTGCATAAAGGTATTTATTTGATTGTAATACCCGATAATTTTTTGGTCACACTGGTTGAACAAGGATCAGGAGGATTTTTTAAAGGTAAAAATCCGAATGTAAGTCTCATTGAACTTGAATCTAATTGGGTAGAAAATGCCAACATAGTGTATATTGGTAAAGGCGGTGGTTCAAGTAGTAACGCAACATTACAGTCGCGATTAAAACAATACATGAGATTCGGTGAAGGTAAAGCAGTAGGGCATTGGGGCGGTCGTTACATCTGGCAACTTAAAAATTCCGGTGAACTGATAGTGTGTTGGAAATCATTAACTGAAGAAGAACCTGCATTATATGAATCAGCACTAATCTGTGAGTTCAGAAAAACATATGGAAAAAGACCTTTTGCCAATTTGAAAGATTAAACGAAATATCTAATCACTAATTTTAGACTAATACTATGACCAACCTCGAAAAGCTCTATCATTCCATTGCTAACCTGAAAGAATTAGGTTTACCATTACACGAAGAAACGCTGAAAGCAGTTGATAACCTTGAAGAAGAATTGATTAAAAATGAAATTATTCCTCGTTTATCTGAAAGTATAGAAGCTATTATCGCCCAAATACAACGTCCAATTATATTAGTAGTAGATTATGTACCCGAAGAGTCACTTAGTGTACGTCTAACGCGCAAACGTGTAATAACTGATGAATTAGAAACCAAAGAGTATTCACTTGCACCCAAATTGAAAGAACGTGATAAGAAGACAGATAAAACCCACGTTTCTTCTCCTAAATCATCATGGACAGGACTTATGGTCACTTTCCCTGATGGTAAAATAATCAATAACCGTTATGCATATGAAACTTTGATAGATGTAGTTCAAAAAGTGGGAGTTCGAAAAGTTGAAGGATTGGATTTAAAACATTTGGGACTTGATTTTATTTCAAAAAAACGTGATGACTTTTATAATCAGCATGAACTTTCCGGAGGATTTTTAATTTTGACACATTCTTCAACAATCAAGAAAAAACAACAATTGGATGAGATATCAGACAGATTAAAACTTGGATTAAAGGTGGAAGTGATTTAAAACTCTCAAAAATGTATGTTTAGATGAATTAAGATACAAAAAACTACAACAGAAATGTTTCAATTGGGAGTTTTAAATTGTACTATTTGTAACATTATCACGAAAAGCAAGTTAAAAAATAAAATTCCTAACTAACCAAAACCATAAAAAACAATGCTATGAATCAAACTAAAAATTCCATTTTCAAAAATTTAAATCGATCAATATTTTTCATTACACTCTCTTTCTTATGTGTCGGCTGTGCTAGCCCTGCAAGTGATTTTAAAGTAAATGTTACTGGTGAAACAATTATTGGATATATTGGTAAAGACGTTGAAGTCATAATCCCTTCAAAAATTTATGGGGAGAGAATAACTGCCATTGGTAGTTCTGCTTTTTTAGCTAACAAAACAGTCCTTAGTGTCACCATTCCAAGTGGTATAAACTACATAGGAGAAAATGCATTTTGTGGCTCCATAATTAGAAAAATAAAAATACCTAATAGCGTATCAATTATTGATAAAAACGCCTTTTGTAATTGTCCGGGTTTAAAAGAAATTATTCTTCCAAATAGCTTGACATCAATTGGAGATGGAGCTTTTAGCTCATGTGATAATTTAAAAAATATAAAAATACCGAAAAGTGTTGAATCTCTTGGTAATGCTCCTTTTGAAAGGTGTTCTAATTTAGATTTCATTGAAGTTGAACCTGAAAATCTAAATTACTGTTCAATTGGTGGAGTCTTATTCAACAAAAATAGGACGACATTAATTAAATACCCGGCAAAAAAAAGAGGCACAACATATGCAATTCCAATATCTGTCAAATGTATAGCTCGTTCTGCATTTATGGACTGTAAAAATTTGACTAGTATTGAAATTCCTATTAATGTAACAAGTATTAAAGAATCTGCATTTGAAGGAAATACTTCATTAATGAGTATAAAAATCCCAGCTAAAATAACAAATATTGGTGAATGGGCTTTTGAAGGATGTAATTCATTAAAAAGTGTTCGAGTTGAAGCCATAAATCCCCCTAAAATAGAAAATATTATTTTTGGTTCATTGGGCACAAACGAATATGATAATATAGATATTCAGGTTCCAAAAGAAAGCATTAAATTATATAAAAACAGCTGGGGATTTTCAATGAAGGACAAATCTAATTATGGCAAATTTAATTATATTGAATATTAATCAATATAAAAGATATTGAATAGTCTTGTAAAAGCTAATAATTAGATTTTGTGAAAAGTTTTCAACCCCTCTTTAACTAACAAACCTGTTACTATATTTCTTTGGTGTTACAGAAATCTCAAAAGATTTACCGAGCGTTGATTCAAAATGAGAAATGTGCGTTTAAATGAAATGGAATTCTCATATAGGTAGGTTATATCTTACCAGATTGCTAACAAAAACATCAAAAAAGATAAGGAGTATACAGAATGAACAGGATGTAGTTGTATGTAAACAACTAGAGTTGCCTTAAGAATGGCAAGATAAGGGACTATTATTATTCATAAATCTGATTGTACGTCATATTAAATATAAATGTAAAAATAGTTATCTATAAGGTATTGAAGAACAAAATAAAGAAGTAAATTTGCAGGACGATAATGTAAGTTATTGTAAATTTTAGACATATTATATAGCGTTTTGCTATTGTTTGAGTGTAAGGAAACGACCAATTTTTATACAACCCTCGAATAATAAGTTTAACGCTCACGGTTTGCGTGGGCTTTACTTATTAGGGTTGTTGGTGCTTGGTCGTACCTCTTACACTGATATTGTGATGACCCACGCATTTTGTTTTTTCGCGAAATGTGTAATTTATTTAGAATGTAATTTTAAATACTGAATAATTATAAAAATCAATTCATTTGTCAAATACGAAATTAAATATTAGGTGTTTAAGAATAGTTGCTGGATTGTTATGACTCAAAGAATATGAAATACAACCAAAAATCAGCTTCAACAATAGGTGCTATATTATTAATATCAGAAGGTATAAGCGCAATGATGATTCAGCATAAAACACCAATAGAAGATATTTTATTCTATATATCAATAGCATATTGCTCTTTGATTGGAACGTTTTTTCTTGTGATGCTGCTTGGAGGAATACTTAAAACACATTTTTATAATCATTCAGAAACAATAGCAAGGATATATTTATCATCATGTATAACTTCAACGCTAATTTTATTTGTATTTGCACAAATATTTGAAACATTTCTATTTCATTCAATTTTAATGCTTATATGCGATGCGTTTTTTGTTTATGTTTTGTGGAATGAAACTAAATATGATTTTAATGTAAAGCAATAACAAATGTTGATGTGCATTTAACAATTTGCAACAAAGAGTATTACAAGGAAATCCTTGCCTCAATTAGGACAAGCATTGACCAACAAAATTATCATATGGCAAAATTACACCTATCACAGCCTGGAATGAGTTTCAGCATAACAGTAACAGAACTAGTATTGTCGGAATATCAAAAGACAAACGTGTAGGCGTTGATCCTATTGCAGAAACTAGCCTTATTAAACAAGATCTAAAAGGAATGGAATGAATAATTAATAAAAGAAGTATGGAAACATTGTATCTAGTAGAGCCGGGAATAAGTCTCAAACTGGAAATTACCCCGGAAGTGAAAGAATTGTATCTGAAAGAGAAAACGGAAGAACTAACAGTGGTGCAACGGATGAAGATAATAACTCAATTATCAGAGGACCCGAAAATAAGAGCGATACAAACACCCTGGGCAGATATGGTTTTTTGTATGGCCGCCGAACAATCCCCGAACCTACTTCGGAAATGGGCAGCGGAAAAACCGGGTGACCTATTGGAACTGATAGAGGACAAAATAACGAAGGCTCTAAACTGGGAAACACTAGCGATTAAGAACGGGGCTGATCAGTCAGGAGCAAGAGAATTGATGATACAGATATTAGCCCCATTCAGCCCGGCAACAGAACCAAACCAGTTACCGATAACGGAACAGGAAATGAAAATGATACAAAACAAACTTCTATTCCTGGTAGAGAAGTAATCAAATGCCAGAACCACAACGAACTATTTACATAAATTACATGATATGAATAATTTAAAGTCAGAACAGCATGTGCTGCAATCAACAAAAAGAAAAATTGAATCCTTGAACATATTCAAAATATCAATAGTATTCGTTCTATTTGCGTTCCTATATGTTTTTTATACGTATTCATGTTCGATAAAAACCCAGTCGGAAAATTGTAGATATTCTATTTCGAGTATGAATTTTGGGGCATTAGTACTTGATAATAAGTCTGGAGATGTATACGAGATTGATGGAACATTGATAAGTAAATTTAAAAAGAAGCAATAAAAAAAACGGTCAGGAACCACCCCGACCGCAAATTGTGTTTAACCAACCAACGGCATACCGGAGGAAAGTGATACAAAGATATATTATAATTTGATAAGTTCAAAACATTGATAGTTTACCACTTAAAACAGACTGAAAAAATCTATTCTTACCATTATTCTTACCATTAATTAAAATACGCCTGACTATCGTGTTAGTAATCAGGCGTATTACTTTAAATAAGTGTTGTCTCACAAGGATTCGAACCTTGACAGGCAGATCCAGAAACTACAGTGCTACCATTACACCATGAGACAGTTTTTTTAGTTGTAACGATCAGGTTTCTGGTTTCTGATCGCTATTTCGGGTCAAAATTACAAAAATTATTTGACTTTACAAATTCAAAAATGAAAAAAAGTGTATGATCTGTCCCATTTATCATTCATTTTAAGGAGCGAAAGTTTATCTTGTTCGCTGATTATCACTAATTATAGATGTTCAAAAAAAAAGGAATATTTATTAAAGAATATGTGCTGTAAAACATGAGTTTACACTAATTTATCTTCCAATGCACTTTAATTTAAGTAACTGGTATTGATTAATGATGTGGTATTGACAACATTATTAAGCATTGATTATCTAACGATCATTGGCTCAAGAGTAAATACAGGTAATTAATCCCAATCTAAATAATAAAATTGAACTTTTATTATTCAAAATATCTTACCTAATTTTATAAGCTGTAATTATAAGCTCTCTATTTTTTAAATTAAACCTCCGTATTGTGAAAAAATTAATCTTCGTGCTTTGTAAATAATCTTTTACATTTGATACATATTGCGAGTTAATTCAACCGATCTTTTAATCGACAAAATCGGTTTTGCTTGCTTTAAGAGTATTTTTAGCTTCTTGGAAACAGAATCTACCGTGAATGAAATACAAGTATGTGCTTCAATTCAGCTTTTTAATCTGTGAGATATCGGACGTATTCGAAAACTGTTAATGACATACGAAATGTTCGTTCAATATTCTATTGCTTTTTGTAAGTTTCAATTACCTCATCGTTTGCCTACCTGTGTTATTAGTAATATAACCATTCAAGCCATCCGCATAATGCATCACCATTGCGTTTATTGCAATCAATAGTAATATTAATCTCGCCCTCGATCATCAGGTATTCAAATATATTATTAAAGAATATAAAAAAGTGGCTCAAAATCATCTGTTCTGAGCCACTCTTGTAATCTATTGAGAATAATCAAAAAAATTATTTTACAAAAGCCTTAAATACTTCGTTTCCAATTTTTACAATATAAACCCCTTGTGACAGAACCTTGAACTGATTTTCATTTGCCTTAAATGAGGCAATTGTTTGACCATTTACATTGTAAATATTAACTGTCTTTCGATCCGCCCCTTTTATAATGATTCCATTTTTTACACCTATAACAGATGCTGATCTAAACACATTCGATTCAACACCGGTATTTAGTTTTGACACTAAAGAGATATTGTCAATGTAGACAATATCAGTACTTCCCTCTGATCTTGAATTGAATCTGAACTGTAAAAAGCTTGCATCTTTTATATGAACCAGATTAGTTATATTAATAGTATGTTCTACCCAACCAGCTTCAGTTCCTTCATTAGTGAAGACGGAGTCCATTGCAGTAATAAAATCACCACTGTCAGTCGAAACAGATACGCTGACAAATGGAATTGTAGAGTAATTAGCTGCAATACCCTGATACAACCAGAAACGAAGTATTATACTATCTCCTGATAATGCAATTTTTGGTGAAGTTAAGTCTCCATTTACCACTGTATAATAGCCTTGATTGAAATACGTAGCCATACCACCATCTCTATCTTGAGGAATGATTCCATTAATTGTTTCCGATGGAGTCCAGGATGCATAAGTCTGATCTGAATTAGTTACCCAACGTTGAGTTGAAGATGTCCCATTCGCAAACGATTCTTTGAATGGTAACTGGTACAATGGACCTAAAGTGATATAAGAAAGGACAATTTCTCCGCGTCCTTCATTTGTTACAGGTACAACGCCATAGTAAAATATATCCTGTTCCACTTTTGAGCTAAGATCAATAGTATAAGTAGACGCTTTAATATTTGATGCAATCAATGAGTATACTTTTGAAGTAACGTTGTATTCATAGATACTATACGATAACGTGTTAGTGTCCAAAACTCCACCATTAGCACCTTTAGTCGGTGCATTCCATGTTAATGTAGGCTTTTGGTTTGCCAAGTCAGCTTTAATCGATAAATTTGTAATTATGTCTGGTATGTCTTTTCCCACAAATACAGAGTCATTAACAGGTTTACCTGGTCCGAATTCATTACTTGCCAGAATCATATATGCATTATTACCATATAACGCTTCCGAATCGGTCCATGTAATGGCTTCTCCCGGAGTTGGATTGTTGAATGTTTTCAATGGTATAGTGCTATTTACTCTAAAAATATCTATTTTAGAGATACTCGTCAGTTCTCTTCCTGCATAATCATAAGTAGGAGCTTTGAATTGAAATAATGAAGATAAATTTCCTGTTTGATCCGATGTTATTTTTAAATCATCTACGCCTATTGGTGATTTTGACGAAGTGATTTTTCTTACGCAGATACTATCTACAGCAAAATTTATACAATCGAAAAGTGTATTCGATTTAACATTCACACCTAAATAATACTTCCCTGCATCACCTGTAATAAACATCTGATCTTTAGAAGTGAACTTGAAAAAGTTTTGATTAGATATTTGAGCAAATTCAGTTTGTGCGTTAGCTTTGGGAGACATTCCTTTTGTTAAATGCAAAGAGACACTCTTATAGCTTGAGTTAGTATATTTGAAGCTTAACTGATAAACCCCATCAGCATCCAATTTGATAGCCGGGGTATATAGATTGAAATAGTAATCTCCGGCTGTCATACAGAAGTTAGACAAACTAATAGCCTTGCTGGTACTGTCATATTTCCAGTCACTTGCACCATCCAGCGTAATTTCAGAAGTATATAAAGCACGTGCAGCTTCCGTGTCAAATGTTTCGAGATATGGAGCCGTATAAACCCCGATAAAATCGGATGCTTCAGCAGGTTTTCCAACTCCGTTTTCATTTTCTGCTACTGCACGGTATTTTGTGACTCCAACTTGTGGAACATTAGTGTCGATCCATGTCAGTTTTGTGTTGACTTGTGGTGAATGAAAAGTGTATACCGGTTCAGTTGCATCTCCCCGATAAATATTTACGTTGCTGATAGAACTTAAATTTTCAGCTATCAAATTTTTCGATGGGGTAGTGAATGAAATAGTAGCAGCCAACTCATCATTAGCATCCCTGATCACAGATAAATTTGATACAGAATCAGGAGCTCCGATATTGCCAATTGCATCTAAAATAATTTTATTAATTGTAAACATACATGATTTAGCTGCATCGCTGTAAACATAAAATCCTACAGAGTAATCTCCATCTATAGGAACTGAGAATTCTATCGTTTTATCTTCAAAATCACCAATGCTCAAATTCGGCATGTCTTTCAATGTGGTTTTGAACGTAGTGGTGTCACTCGGATTAGATCCAAGAGATATTTTTAGATTTTCCGGATAATTCGCAGCAAATCCTTTTGCTGAGAAAATTAATTTATATTTAATTCCTGAGGCTAATCTGAGACGAGGTGTAATAAGCCAGTCAGCCGACACAGATCTTCCAGCAACAGTATTAATTGTAACACAGTTACTGCTTGGGAAGAGTGTCCATTTCTGACCATCTTTGTTCCCGTCAATAATTGTAAAGAATTTCAGAGGGTCAGAATCATCGAACAACTGAGTGTAAGGTATCGGACATGCTGATCCGTAATTTATTAATTTGGTACTGTCGACAATACCTGCTTTGTTTTTACCATTATAGGCTGTTACCGAATAAAAGTAGTTTTGCATATCCGTAGACAGAGTTTCTCTAAAACTTGTATTTTTCAGGTTGTCTGCAACTAATACTTCGCCCGGGTAACGGTATACTTTGTAGAATAAAGAATCAGAATTTATATATCCATTATTAATTCCACCGACAGGTGCTTCCCAGTTTAAATTGCTAACTCCGTTTTGAATTGTAAATGAAAGGTTTTGTACTGACTTCGGAATGTCATATCCGGCATAAAAATATTTATCGGTAGATGGTGAGATCCCAGCTGAATTTACAGTAGTAATGGCAACGTAATGATTATCGTTGCTGAAAGTGTAAGGAATACTGTATGATGTTCCCGGAGTTGCATTCTCATCTTTAATTAATTGGCCATCAATCCATAATTTTAGGTTTACATCCCCTGTTAATGATTGACCGGCAAAGGTTTGAGATGGAATGGTGAAATTTACAGTAGCTTCAGCTTTTTCGTTTGTTATGTAAGCTATATTAAAGTCTCCAATTGCTGCAGGTGCTGCATCTACTGCATCGTTGTCAGTAATATATAACCCGATAAGTTGATTATTCTCTGGGAAATTTCTGATGTATGATGCTTCTCCAGTAGCGATATTAACCGAGTAGAGGTTATTGCCGGTTGTAGTAACAGCATACCATAGAATGGTGCCCGTTTTGCCGTCGTATGTTGCCGATTGTAAATAACGATCTGGTGTTATTCCTGTACTTCCGATAAGGCTTGGCGTTCCGGTTTTTTTGTCGATTGAATAGAAGTCACCATCGGTGCCAATACAGTAAATATTACCGTCAGGAACTGCAATCATTGCTAAAGCATCAAACTTGCCTTTCCATTTTGTAATAATATCAAAAGAAAATGTTTCTTTGTTGAATGTACTCCAGTAAAGTCCAGTAAGGTCTTCGTTATATTCTAAGGCGTAAATCTGATTGCTTGTTTCATCATAAGCCATTGAAGAAGCCAACATATCGTAGGTTACTTCTGATATTGCTTTTTCTCTTTCAATTGCCCAGGGATCTGTAGTTAATGCATTATACGTAGCACCGGCAAGTGCGCCTAACATTGTTACAGGGCGAATACCATAAAACTTTCCATGTGTATATGCTCCAGTTAAATAATCTAATCCCATACCTGTGAACAACGGTGTGAACGTTGGAGTGCTGGAATTGTCAATGGAATATGAATAAAATCCGCAGGGAACATTCACGATTGATGAATCAGCCCATCCATTTTTATTAATCATATCTCCAAAAAATTTTCGCCCTTCGAATTTACTAAAATCATCAACAGCTTTTATCTTGCTTTGTTTCGTGGCGGCATTCTTGGTTTTAAAGCTTGAAATTCCACCTGATAATATCTTATTCGAATTGTCTGAATATTTAAAATTCAGCATTCTAATTTTTCGAGGCGAAGCTTTAATACTGATATCCTGTTTCTGAGCATTATCACCTGCTGGCATAGCAAAAAGAGATAAAGCTCCTAAAAACACAGACATAATACATGTCAAAAAAAGTACTTTTCGTTTCATAATTTAATTTATTAGAGTGAATAATTGTTCTTTATAAGAAGTTTAGTTGTCTTTGAGTGTTCACCATTGACAGATATGATATATTGTCCGGGAGTCAACGCAGATATATCTACTGTTACATTTGAAGTGTCATTATTTTTTTTATCCATAACAACGATTCCGTTTATAGCGTATATAGATATCATTTTGATAGGGAAACTGCTTTTTATGTTTACTGACGAATTCGCTGGATTAGGAGACAATACACAGTGAATATCATCTGCAGTATGGTAGGCAACTCCTGTCATCGGATTAAATATAGTAAAATAACATTTCGCAAATTCCACTGGTGTAATGTAAGCATTGTTAGTCCCATTTACTAAATTGACTAGATATCTTCCGCCATTAATACCAGTCTCAAAATTACCTGACAAAGTCATATCGACTGTACTCCCAGCTTCAACGGTAACGAATGTTGGATCCAAAGATCCCACTACAGTTGTACCATTTTCAGGATATATATATGCATAAATATATCCTGAGAAAACGCCTTGTGCACAATGAATCTTAGCTTTTAATTTTAAGTCGTTGCTTGGAACATGTTCGTTGTCCGTGAACGACACATTTTCGGTAATGGAGATTATTGCTTTTTGTGTTGGTGTAGACATAATTGTAACCGGGATTAACTCACTTAATTTAGAATAATCCTGATCGGTAATCGAAAGCAGATAGTCGCCTGCAGGTACATTAAAAGCGTCAACAAAGTTAACAGTAGTTGTTGATCCTCCTGTTAAATCAACAATTCGATTTTCTCCATCCAGGACTTTCTTATTTGTACTTTTATTGTAAAGAGTAACCCTGAGATCTCCGTAATACTCTGTTGTTCCGGTATTTTTGATTTCTGCACTTATTGCTGTTGATGTATAAGCATAAATTTTTGGACTTATTGTAATATTAGTTGCTGATAGTGTATAGCTGTTTGGAGAAGTAAATTTAATTGTGTTGTTTTCAACAATCATAATAAGGTAATTGACGTAACCCAGATTGGATTCATGAATACTTTGCCATGTGGAAGTTCCACTTACTCTACACATTGGTCGAAGTGTATAAGTTCCATCGGCAAGTGATGAAAAATCGACATCAAGAAATGATGATCCGTAAACCATTGCACTCTCTTCAATTCTAATATATTGATTACCAGAAAGTTCAAATACCTGAGATTCATTAGCATCGAAAGCAGCAATGCCGAAATCGCAAACTACAGGTTCCCAGCCCATGTTTTGAACTTTACCTGTAAGCTTAATGGTAGTTTTGTCAGACTTTGTTATTGTTGACGGAGTTGCTTTCAGTGTTTCGGTCGAAATAAGCTCAATCGTTTTTATAGAATTACTTTGAGGTTTTTGAATACCTGTAATAATAGCTTGCTTATAATTAAATCCACCATCAGAACCACCTAATCCTTGTGTGGAAGGTGTTAAAGCCGTTGTCAGAAAATATCCGTTCGACATTCCACCCCAGCCCCAATTAATATGGAAAAAGCCATCAGTGCTATATCCATCACAAACAAAGGCATGCCCACCACTAGTAGCGAATCCTGTAACAAAAACCGGACGCGCATTGTCTAATTCAGTTCGAATTATTTCGTCCCACTCTTTCGTTCCGTAATTATCACGGTTTTTGAACGATACTCCTGGATCGTAGTTAAAATAGTTTTCAAGTGCATAACACCAATCTTTAGATAGGGCACCGCTTGCAGAACTATATTCCATGTCGACTGCAATTCCGCATTGTAACATTAAAGTAGCCACCGCTAGCTTAGATGCATCGGATGAAGCGCTGTTATAAAATGGATTTATAAGATTCCAGTCGTAAGTAGTTTCACCAAAGTTTGCTGTCAGTACATTGCCTGATAAAATGGAAGGGCTGTATGTGTGTGTTCCATTCCCTTTTTCGGGCCAACGGTGATAGTATAATATCTGAGCCATTGCAGTTGCCACACATCCGGTTGAAGAACGTGTATTTGGCATATAGAGTGGGCAAAGATTATTGTAAGGAGCATCCTGGTTCCAGGCGATACGACCTAGAAGGGGAGTAACAGAAGTAGATATAATAGAGGTCTCGTTGTCAGTTTTTAATTTTGCCGATACACTTTTTGTTAGAGTTCTTAAATACTTAATTTCCTCGCGGTATCCGTCAAGCCAACTTTTCATATTGTCAGGCAGGGAGCTGTAATCAAAGGAGCCCTGATCGCAATATCCGAGAATTTCATTGGATTTATCATCAGCGGAAACAATTACATAACCATCTTCCGTTCCACGGTTGAACACATAAAAATAATTTACTGAATCTGATTCCTTTTCCATTGCTCTGTAAGCAATGCTCATAATGGCACTTGTCCGGGCTTTACTCATCAAATGTGTAGAAGTTGCATTTTTCCCAAAGAGTTGAGCTTTATCAAGCGCTTGCGCTTCTGAAATCTGTTTTGCAGATATATTTGCAAATGTCGCAGCAAAACAAAGATATATTATTAATTTTCGCATTTTGATCTGTGTAGTTTTAAATTGCAATGCAAAAATACAGCAAAACGCATGAAATACATGCAATATGTCACAATAAGCTTTCCTGATTCTGAAATCGGTAAAAACTATTGTCCAAATTTAGACTCGGAAGAACGTCGTTTATCAGTTTGTGCCATTTTCTGATATAAAGAAGGAGTAATACCTGTTCCCTTCTTAAAGGCAAGTATAAAGTTGGTGCTCGATTTATAACCAACACTCTCAGCAATACTTTGTATAGTATTGTTTACATATTTCTCATCCATCAACCTTTTTCGGGCTTCCTTAACGCGGTATTCGTTGATAAATGTTCTGAAATTTTTATCGTATGTATCGTTTATTATTTGTGATACATATCTGGTATTTGAATTAACCATTTTAGCAAGCATGTTCAGGTTGAATTCGGAATTGCAAAATTCGTCAGTTGTCTCCATGACCAATTTGATATTGGAAAGTATTTGATTCTTTAGTTCTGGATCCATAACATCAGATTGTTTCTCGCTGGATTCTTCAATAAACCCGTCCGAATCGTAATTTGCAGTTTTGTTAGACTCATATGAATCACGTTGTTGTAACTCTATTTTGACCAGTTCTTTATTGCGGTCAAATAAGTTCTGATAGGCATCCTGGAGCTTCTTTTTCTGTTTGTATATAAAATGTATGAAAATTGCTAACGCTAACAGGATAAGTACAGTAAACAACATGGTTTTTTGCCATGCTGATAGTTTTATACTAAGGATTTTTATTTTTTTGTCACTTTGATTGGTTTCGTATGTTTGTTGTTCGTTCGTAATTTTATAGAAGTCACGTAGGTTCATCAGTGAGTCCGATAAATGAAAATAGAGTCCTTGATAGTGAAGTATAGCTTCTTTGTCGCCTTTTAACGTATAAACTCTCATAAGATTTTTATAGCTGTCTACAACCATATATGCGAGTTTATTATCTTCGGCAAGCTTGTTGTATAATCTTAAATAAAAAACAGCAGAATCAAGTTGATTGGTGTTTTCGTATATAAGGCATATCTCAGAATATGCAGCGGCAATATACTGCGGTTCCAGTTGATATTTCTCAGCCTTACGTATGGATTCAATAAAATAGTTTAGTGCTGAAACGTTATCATTCGTACTGGCGGCTATATATCCTTTGTTCAGCGTATAGGAGTATTCTTGTTTTTTTCTGTCAGAGAGTTGAAGCTTTCGTGCAGTTTCATTATAATTTACAGCCTCTTTATTTTTTTTCATGAAACAGCATATACCGGTCATGTTATTCAGAAAACTAAACTCCATTTCTGGGTCTTTCAGTGTTTGGCATATACTATATCCTTTTAAATAATAAGTGTAGGCGTGTTCGTAATCTGAAAAAACGGAGTGTATATTTCCAATATTAAAGTATGATATTACTTTTTCGCGTGTGTAGTGATCTGGAGTCTTGTCCGAGAGCTGGATGCATTTATTGAATTGTTGCAGAGCCTTTGTGTAATTTCCTTGCTTGAGGTAAGATTGACCAGAATCGATCAATTCATTCAATCGAATGAATTCAGTGCCTTGTTCCCGCATAGCTATTGCACTTAAGCAACAACTTATAAGTAGAGTCAAACAAAATATCCGCATTTAAAAGTTCTTTATGAATTTTTTATTTCATTCCAAAATTAGAAAAAATCAAGTAGATAACTATAATGGCATTGTTATTGAAAAGGCAATTAAAATAAAAAATAAAAATTACAATAGTGATATGTGACAGTAAAAAGAGTTATCATGCATTATTAATGGAAATGGACTGTTTTTTAATTTTCTGTTATATAGGCTATTGGAAATAAAGTTAAAAAATACAAAAAAACCTCATTTTTATGGACAAAAAGTAATTGTTGGATTTTTTTGTTGAAGTTCTTTGTAAATCCTATAAAGAGAAGCTGTTATTTTATTTAAAAACATTTTCCGGTGAAGTTCGTTCACTGTCTGTTCAAAACAGATTAATCAGATGTAAAATTAATATTTTTTTCTTAGACTTTCTTCTTTTAATTGATAACGTATCGATTTATGACCGATTATGTTTAAATATGCTTCTTTCTTTTCATGAGAATTTACATAATGCAAATGTAATTCCCGAACGAATTGTACACCCATCGTTTAGGATAGATGTACAGGGTGAAAGTTTAAGAAAAAAAACGGAAATTTTTTCAGTCGATTATGTATTTTGATTTAAAACTTAAAAGGGATCAGTATATCAGAAATCTGACCATTTAGATTTACGGGTTAGCCAACATTATAACAAACTAAAAACGCTAAATCATTCTTTCAAATGATTTAGCGTTAATTTTGTTGTCTCACCAAGACTCGAACTTGGTCAGGCAGAACCAAAAACTGCAGTGCTACCATTACACCATGAGACAATCGGTATGCTTCATTTCTAAAGCGGTGCAAAGATACGAATTTTTTCTTTTCGTC
>Ga0302203_1000222_pt1 | contig 24794 bp, 10 predicted proteins | sample II_Fen_E1_1_FD_194576 | JGI IMG/M metagenome (GOLD analysis project Ga0302203, IMG submission 194576) | Peat permafrost microbial communities from Stordalen Mire near Abisko, Sweden - II_Fen_E1_2 | ecosystem: Environmental > Terrestrial > Soil > Wetlands > Permafrost | place: Sweden: Abisko...
CAATAAAGACCCTAAGAATATCTTTGTTGAACGTCAGGAAAATAAGATTGATTATGAAAATTTAGAAACCGTTGCTGATTTTCCAAAAGATTTTCCTTTTAATAATGCAGCGATTAAATGGGAAGGCGAAATTAAACCAACCCAGACCGGATTGTTTCATTTCATATTGTATTATGCCGGTTATACCAAAGTGTATCTCGATGACAGCCTGGTGGTGGCCGAACGCTGGCGTACCGCCTGGAATCCGAACAGTTATAAATTTACAGCCAACCTGAAAGCTCAGACCAGACACAAACTGAGGATTGAATGGATGCCTGATGGCGGTGTATCCTATATCAGTTTAAAAGCCCTTAGCCCTGTACCTGCCGCCGATCAGTCCAAACTATCATTCTGGTCGGAAATGGGCAAACAACTTGATTACTATTTTATCCGCGGGAACAATCCAGATCAGATAATCAGCGGTTACCGGTATGTCACGGGTAAAGCTCAGGTAATGCCCAAATGGTCCATGGGATTCTGGCAGAGCCGTGAACGCTATAAGACCCAGGATGAATTACTTAGTACTCTTCGTGAATTCAGAAAACGTGAAATACCTATCGATAATATCGTTCAGGACTGGTCATACTGGGATCAGAATGCATGGGGCAGCCATGAATTTGATGCTGCACGTTTCCCTGATCCGGAAGCTATGGTCAAAGCAGTGCACGATTCAGGTGCCCGTATCATGATATCCGTCTGGCCTAAATTTTATACAGAAACAAAGCATTATAAAGAATTTGATGCTAAAGGGTGGATGTTTAAACAAGCCGTGACTGACAGTGTCCGTGACTGGATAGGAAAAGGATACACAGGTTCTTTTTATGATGCCTACAGTCAGGGTGCCCGCGAGTTGTTCTGGAAACAAATGAATGAACATCTGTACAGCAAACACTTTGACGCCTGGTGGATGGATGCTTCCGAACCAGACATTGAATCAAATTCAAGTATGGAATACCGGAAAAAACTTATGAACCCGACTGCTTCGGGTTCATCTACCGAATTTTTCAATGCTTATGGTTTGATGAATGCCAAAGGGATATACGAAGGACAGCGTTCGACGAATAATACTGACCGGGTGTTCCTTCTTACACGGTCAGGGTTTGCAGGTTCACAGAAATATGCCGCTGCCATCTGGAGTGGGGATATCGGCACACGTTGGGAAGATATGAAAGCCCAGATATCGGCAGGGTTGAATTTTTCAATTTCAGGCAATCCATACTGGACCATGGACAATGGGGGCTTCTGTGTTGAGAAACGATTCGAGAAAGCAAAAGAAGGTTCTGAGGATTTGAATGAATGGCGTGAATTAAATGTACGCTGGAACCAGTTTGGGGCTTTTGTCCCATTATTCCGTTCGCATGGACAGCCACCTTACCGCGAATTGTGGAATATTGCTCCCGACACACATCCTGCCTATAAATCGATGTTGTATTATACCCAAATGCGTTACCGTCTGATGCCCTATATCTATACCATGGCCGGAATGAGTCATTTTAATGATTTCACCATTATGCGCCCGCTGATGATGGACTTTGTTAATGACACCAAAGTGCTAAATATCAGCGACCAGTATATGTTTGGATGTAACCTGATGATTTGTCCGGTCTATCAATACAAATCACGTACACGTGAAGTATACTTTCCTGAAAATGCAGGTTGGTATAACTTATACAACGGAAAATTCTATGTGGGAGGAAACAAACAAACAGTTTCTGCTCCCTACGACAGAATGCCAGTATTTGTACCTGCCGGAAGCATTCTTCCTACCGGAGCGATAATTCAAAACACCACAAAGCCTCAAACTGATCTGACTATATTTGTTTATGCCGGTAAAAACGGAACATTTACCTTGTATGAAGACGAAAATATAAATTACAATTACGAAAAAGGCTCCTACAGCACAATTCTATTTTCATATAACAACAAGGATCATTCTATAAATATCGCAGAAAGAAAAGGAAATTTTGCTGGATTGGTGAAAGAACGCAATTTCCATTTTATACTTGTTAAGCCTGAAAATCCGGGAGGGATTGATATTATTCCAAATCATCCCAACACTGTTCACTATACAGGCAATAATGCTTCAATCATACTTGAATAAATAAACAACTAAATAAAGACAACCAATTATTAACTTTAAATCAAAATGAATCATGAATGAAAATCACGTGATTAAATGCGTTCGAAAGGCAGTAAGATACCTTTTTAGCAAGTATGTAATCCTCGCGGCGATGCTATGTTCTTTTGGACTGGCTTCTGCCCAGTTTAATTTCGAAGGGAAAGTTTCCGGTACTGTAGTGTCCGAAACCAATGGCGAACCACTTATTGGGGTAAGCATACTGGTTAAAGGCACTACCCATGGAACTGTGACAGACTTTAACGGAGCATTTACGCTCCCTGTAAAAACAGGTGAAATACTTAAGTTTTCCTATGTAGGTTTTTTCCCTCAGGAAGTAAAAGTAAGCGGACCAACTTTAGCTATCCGTTTAAAAGAATCTGAGAACTCATTGGAAGAATTAATTGTTGTAGGGTATGGTGTTCAGAAGAAGAAACTTGTCACCGGAGCTACTGTTTCAGTGAAAGGTGAAGATTTACAAAAGCTGAACACAACAAATGCTTTACAAGCTATGCAAGGACAAATATCGGGTGTAAATATTACATCTACATCCGGCCAACCTGGCGGTGGTTTTAAAGTAAACATTCGTGGAGTAGGTACTATTGGAAATGCAAGTCCATTATATGTCGTTGATGGAGTGATTACAGGCGATATAACCTATTTAAATAACTCGGATATTGCAGCTATTGATGTATTGAAAGATGCTGCATCCTGTGCCATTTATGGGATCAACGGCGCCAATGGTGTAGTGCTGATCACCACTAAGAGTGGTGGTTCCGTAGGGAAAGAAGGTGGTCAGATTTCATTTGATGCGTATTATGGTATTCAAAATGCTGCACGAAAAACCAGCATGTTGAATTCACAACAATATGCCACCATGCAAAATGAAGCAGCAATAAATTCAGGAAAAGCATCTCTTTTCAGTCAATCGCAGATTAAAGCATTAGGAACCGGTACAAACTGGCTGGATCAAATGATATCGAAAAATGTACCAACCCAAAACTATAACTTTGCTGCAAATGGTGGAAACGCTGCTACAAGTTATTCGTTAGGCCTATCATATACTCAACAGGGTGGTATAATTGGTGGAAAAGATCTTTCGAATTACGAGCGCTATAACTTCCGCTCAAATACCGAACACAAAATGTACGGAGATGCATTGAAAATAGGACAACATTTAACTTTCTCGTTTGTCAATAAAAGTGGAATTAAGGATGCTGGTCAATACAGTAACTCTGTTCGTGGAGCGTTACAAACAAGTCCATTATTGGCTATGTATGATTCAAAGGGAAACTATCTGGATAGTGAAAATTCAACTGTTTATAACGGTGGAGTCTGGAATAACACTGAATCCAATCCATATGCAGTAATGCAATATACAAACCAGAACAATACAAAATCACAAACATTGGTGGGCGATGTATATGCTGAACTTCAACCGATTAAAAATTTAAAAATTAAATCTACATTTGGATTAAATTACTATTCTGAAGCATATAATAGTTATTCTCCCATTTATGCCAATTTATCGATTTATTCATTTAACAAGTATGAAGGGATTACACAAAGTTCAAAACAAAATTATACAATGAACTTTGACAATACAATCAACTATGTTTTCACTGCTAACGAACATAAGTTTGATATTTTAGCCGGTAGTTCAATTCGTAGGTATCAGGGATCGTGGATGAATGCTACAAATACAGGAACAACATTGTTTGGCACTTTCAATCGTGCATTTTTAAGTACATCAGAAGTTACCGGATATACAATGAATCCAGTTATTGCACCTCAAGGGGCAACAGAAACAGATCTTGATTATTATAAACGTGTTGCGGCTGCAAAGCAAGATCTCAAACATTCTATAACAGCAACAGGCAATCAGGAAGCAATTTATTCACAGGCTTCTTTCTTTGGTCGTGTTAATTACAACTACAAAGAAACCTATTTGGCTTCGTTGGTTTTCCGTGCGGATGGATCCACTAATTTTGCAAGTGGACAACAATGGGGTTATTTTCCTTCTGTATCAGGAGGCTGGGTAGTAAGCAATGAGGCTTTTATGGAATCAACCAAAGATTGGATGGACTTTCTGAAAGTACGTGCCAGTTGGGGTTCGAATGGAAATGACAACATTACCAAATTTAATTACCTGTCGTTAATTCAATTAGCTAATGCACAATATAATTTTGGCAATGATAATAGCACCCTGACAGCCGGTGCTTATCCATCAACCATTGGAGTAACAAAAACAAAATGGGAAACATCCTATCAAACAGATCTTGGTTTTGATGCCAGATTGTTGAATAGCCACATAAACTTAAGCGTTGATTTATACAACAAATTAACTAAAGATTGGCTAATTGCAGCTCCTTTACTGGCTACTGCAGGTGTTGCTACAAATCCATATATCAATGGTGGAGATGTTACCAACAGAGGGATTGAACTTCAACTGTCCTATAACAACACTATTGGAAAAGATTTTAATTATTCTCTTACCGGTTCGTATGCCTATAATAGCAATAAGGTAAATAATATTCCTACCGCAGATGGTATCATTCATGGTGGAACCAACATCCTATATGAAAATGCCGGTGAATTCTTTCGTGCATCGGGTGGTCAACCTATCGGTTATTTCTGGGGATACAAAACTGCTGGTATTTTCCAGAACGAAGCAGAAGTGCAGGCCTATAAAAGCAATGGATTGATTTTACAACCAACTGCTGCACCGGGTGATTTAAAATATGTGGATTTAAATGGAGATGGTAAAATTTCTGCCGATGATAAAACAAATATCGGGGATCCGAATCCTCATCATACATTTGGTTTTACTCTTTCATGTAACTATAAAAGTTTCGACTTTGCAGTAAATGCAAGTGGTGTAGCCGGCAATAAAATTGTACAATCATACCGGAATATTGCTAGTTCTTTTGGAAACTGGACATCTGACATTCTGGGTCGTTGGCATGGTGAAGGTACATCAAACACCATTCCCCGCGTAACACAAGATAATGCCAACTGGTCACAATTTTCTGATTTATACATTCACGATGGCAGCTATTTACGGATTTCGAATGTAACTATCGGATATGATTTTGCAAAACAAATCAAATGGAAAAAATTAAATCAATTCCGTTTGTATGTTGCTGCTGAAAATCTATTTACTTTTACCAAGTATACCGGCATGGATCCTGAAGTTGGTTTTGCTGCATCGGATGCCAGCAATGTGTATACATTTGGTCAGGGTGTTGACGTAGGTACATATCCACGTCCTCAAACATTCTTAGTTGGTGTTAATATTAAATTCTAATTATCAAGAAAACATGAATATGAAAACATATAAAATTATAGCTCTTGCATTTATTGCAATGATTTCATTCAATTCGTGCAACGATTTTCTTACCACTGAACTAACAGATGCGAAGAAAACCACTGACACGTATTATAAAACTCCTGCTGATGCCTATACAGCATTAGTAGGTTGCTACAACGGATTGGATTTGATCTGGAACTCGGGTGTTGCATTCCCGGTAGCTTCAGAAGTATTATCGGATAATTGTTTCGGTGGTACCGGATCTTCGGATGGTTATGGATATCAGTTGCTGGACGAATTTAATAAATCTATTTCTCCTGCAGATATTTCTATATACAGCTCCAATTGGAAAGCTTATTACCAGGCTATCTATCGTTGTAATGTATTATTGAGTAAACTTGACCAGGTAAAATGGGATAGTTCAACCATCGCTTTAAAAAGACAATATAAAGCTGAAGCTAAATATATTCGCGCATTTTGTTATTTTGACATGGCACGTTTATGGGAAAAGGTGCCTTTGGTAATCACTCCTACCATTGAGAATGTACCTCAGTCTGAACCAGCCATAACCTATGCTCAAATCATGAGCGATTTGCGGTTTGCATCAGACAGTCTGCCTTCAACGGTATATTCAAACACCACCAGTGGGAGAGTAACACGATGGGCAGCTGAGTCTTTATTAGCAAGGGCCTATTTGTTTTATGATGGATATTATGGAAAAGGAGACAACACGGCTTCAATTGGTGGTGAAACCGGAGCAACTGCATTAAAAGGATTGGAAGATGTAATCTTAAAAAGCGGACACGGACTGGTAAGTGATTTCAACACCTTATGGCCGGCTGCTTCAGCAGGTAAAGGTGCTAGTTATGCAGGCGAAGTGAACAAAGAAGTTGTCTTTGCAATAAAATACTCTTCTTCAGAGGATTATAATGGAAACATTACTGGTAATGAATGGATGGTTATAACCGGATTACGCAGTGAGTCCCATTTTCCGTATCAATATGGTTGGGGAGCTTGTACAGTCGATCCTAAATTATATAAAACTTTTCCTGCAGGCGATTCCCGTCAGTATGCCTCAATAACAGCAGTTGTTGAAGAAGGATTGGATTATACAAAATCTGCAGATAATCGTGAATACACAGGTTATTATTTGAAAAAATACAGCCCATTATGCGATAAAACAGGGAAATCGGTTGTTACCGACTTTATGATTGGTCAGTACCAGGATTATTTCTCCATTCGTTATTCAGATGTATTATTAATGGCTGCCGAGTTGGGAAGTCCGAGCAAACAAAATTATTTAGATGCTGTTTGTAACCGTGCAGGTGCATCTGCAGGTCAGGCTCCCACTAAAGCGAACATTATGGCGCAACGCCAGTTGGAATTTGTAGGTGAGGGTATTCGTTACTGGGATTTATTACGCCAGGGAATGACTGTTGCTGCTTCGACAATAGCTAATAATACAACACTTTCATACATAAGTGATGGACATACAACACCGACAGCCGCCCAATTACAAGCAAATATAACTACTACCCGTGGTTTCCAACAAATACCAAATGATCAGGTTACATTGTCATCAGGAGTCTTGAAACAAAATGCAGGTTGGTAAATAATTAATCAATAAAAAAATACAGATATGAAAAATAAATTTAAAATACTATATGTTTTCTTAGGGATTGCACTGCTTTTTACGGCTTGTACTCCCCAGGATTACGAATTGGGAACACTTGCAGATAAAAGTGCTTTAAAGTTTTCTATAACTCCTGATTCGAAGGAACCAAATATGATTATTCTGAAAAGCTTAACCCCTGGGGTTACACCTCAATGGGTCACTCCCTTTGGACGTTCAATCCGGGTTCAGGATACTGTTAAAATTGCATTTGCAGGTACCTATAAATTCGTTTATGGTGTTGAAAGTGCAGGAGGTTTGGTTCAGGCCGATACTGTTACACTAAATATCGTTAACAATAACTTTTCCTACGTGAATGACCCTTTGTGGACGAATCTAACAGGAGGCGTTGGAAGTCAGAAGACATGGCGGCTGGATTATGGAAGCTATGGTTTAAATGCCGGACCATTAACCTATTGTGGACCACTGACAACCTGGACACAATGGCAAGCCGGAACAGCCGATATTGGCTGGGCTCCTGCATGGAAAGATAACACGTGGATTATTTCAGCCGATGACCAGGCAAGCCGCATGACTTTCAGTTTAAAGGGCGGAGCTTTCCTGACTACTCATAAAGTAGTAGAAGGGGTAAATGAATCGGGATCTTTTATGTTAAACACAATTAATCATACAATAAGCACTACCAACGCAACAATTCTTCGTTCGAAAGATTTTATTGTAAACGCAACAAACTGGAATACTAATTTAGTAATCCTTTCTTTGACTGCGAATCAATTAATGGTTGGCGTTAGAAGAACAAATAGTGAAGGTGATTATTTGTATGTATGGAATTTTGTATCGGATGATTATGCAAACTCTTACGTACCTCCTGTAGTAAAGTACGCAGAACCTATTAAATCAAGCTTCACTCAAAAAGATCTTGTAGGAACGTGGAAATATAATCTGTTGTGTCAAAACTGGATTAGCTGGGAAGTTCAAGGCTCCGGAAGCGGTGGATCACTGGGAAACAGTTGGCTCACACGTGCTGACATGATTACTACTTTGGTAAGCTGGGGTGGAGCTGCATCTACCATTACAAATGCAGATGCCAATACATATGTATTTAATGCTGATGGAACATGCGTTCTAAATGGGATAGCTAATACCTACACAGTTGCAAATGGTGCGATCACATTTGGCACACCACTTACCGGTACAGAATGGAGTCTTATCTATATAAAACTCACAGGTACCAATGTCAATGTACTCAATGTTACTACAATGGGTACTACTCCTTATACCAGTAATGGTATCTGGATTGGTCAGAGAAATGAACCAAAGAATGAGGATATGGCCGTACAATTGGTAAAACAATATTAAGATCGCTGTATCATAATTAAATTCTTAGAGGAGGTCTTTGCACCTCCTCTATTTATTACCTTGCGAAAGAATCTCATAGTCAATTCTTGTAAATCAGATGAAAAAACTCATTTCAATATTTGTTCTCACCTTCATAATTTCCTATACATTTTCATCGTGTAAAGATAAAGAAGTAGCCCCTCCCGATACAGTAATACCCGACCAAATTTTCACAATAGCCCCCGACTCACTTAAATTTGGAGAAGCCGGAGGAAACAGCACGTTAGCTGTAACAATGAATGGAAGTGGTTGGAGTGTATTATCCGACCAAACCTGGTGTACAGTTTCATTCAACACGTCCTCCAAAGCTAGCGATCAGATAGTGATAACAACTATCCCAAATACAGTTGCAAGTATACGTACAGCGAAGCTTACGTTTATTATGGATTATAAAAAAGTGATTGTATTCAAAGTGATTCAAGCCCCAAAGACCGGGCTTTACCAAAGTTTTAAAGATTCAATTGCTCCCGATGCCAACGGCATGAGCAGTACTGCTGTACAAATTGCAGCAAAAATTAAAGTGGGTATCAATATCGGAAATACGCTGGAAGCCACCGGAGGAGAAACCGGTTGGGGAAATCCAATGATTACAAATGACCTGATCAAGTCAGTAAAACTAAATGGATTCAATGCTGTACGTTTGCCATGTGACTGGAACCAGTATGCAGACCAGGCCACGGCAAAAATAAGTACTACCTGGTTAGCACGAGTTAAGCAAGTGGTGCAATTCTGTGTCGACAACGATATGTATGTTATCCTGAACATCCACTGGGATGGTGGCTGGCTCGAAAACAACTGTACTGTGGCGAAACAGGTGGAAAACAATGCAAAACAAAAGGCTTTCTGGGAACAAATAGCAACCACAATGCGTGGCTTTGATGAACATGTCCTTTTTGCAAGTGCCAATGAGCCCAATGTAGCGGATGCCACCCAAATGGGAGTACTGCTTTCATACCATCAAACTTTTATTAATGCTGTACGTGCTTCCGGAGGTAAAAATGCGTATCGGGTTTTAGTTGTTCAGGGACCAAGCACCGATATAGAGACTACAAATAAATTAATGACCCTATTGCCTACCGATAAAGTTTCCAATAAGATGATGGCTGAAGTACACTATTACACCCCATGGAATTTTTGTGGCATGACTGAGGATGCAACCTGGGGTAATCAGTTCTACTACTGGGGGGCAAACAATCACTCAACTACAGATACTGCCCATAATCCAACATGGGGCGAAGAAGCTACTGTTGATACAAATTTTGGCCTGATGAAGAAACAATTTGTTGATAAAGGTATTCCGGTTATTATTGGTGAATTTGGTGCTACTCGTCGTGATAATTTAACGGGAGATGCATTGAAACTGCATTTGGCCTCACGGGCATATTACTTTAAATATGTTACGAAACAGGCAATTGCCAATGGATTAATGCCATTTTTCTGGGATACAGGTGGTTTAATCAATAGAAATACGTATGCTGTAAGCGATCAGCAAGCATTAGATGGTCTGATACAGGGTGCAACGAAATAAAAAAGTGCTCCATGTATAACAGTCAAACATGAAAAACATTTTTAATTGACTTTTTCAGCTTAAATATTCATATAAAATATTAGTGTAGTTTTCTCTGATTGTAAGGTGTTAGTTTTTTTAAGGTTGAATCCCCCGGCAAATGTACTTTGTTGGGGGATTTTTTTATTGACAGGATGTATATATTTTTTTAATTATGGACCAAATCAGGATAACGAACCGGCAATTCTAAGAACGTAAGCCGGGTGGGTGAAAGGAAAAGAGGCTGTCCCAAATTAACAGAACCCTCTTTTTTATTTTTTACCCAACGGCTGCTGTGTTCTGTGATTTAGATTGGCTCAAAAGAACATTTCTAAATTCTTCATAACTATTTATTTCTGATTGCGATATTCCTTTGGAGTCAGGTGGTACTTTTTGGAAAATTCGCGGTAGAAGTAAGCCTTATTGTTGAACCCGCAGACATACATAATTTCCTGAACCGTTTTATTGGTTGTCTTAAGGAGTTTTTCGGCTTGCTTGAGCCGGATTGAGCGTATGTATTCAGTAGGGGTCTGGCTGATAAGTTCTTTCATTTTACGGTAGAGCTGCATTTTACTCAGAGCCAGTTCGGCTGCAATAAAATCGAGGCCGAGCGATTCATTGTCCATTTGTTGATGGATAATCCTGGTGATATTCAGCATCAGTTCTTTGTCTTCCTTGTGTATCAGTCTCCCTTCGTATTGTTCCAGGGCAGCATAGGTCGATTCGCTGTATTCCAGTACAGCCTTGTTGCGGTGCAGCAGGCTTTCGACCTGTGCTTCCAGGTGGCGCGGATGGAACGGTTTACTTAAATAGGCATCAGCACCGGTCTCAAGTCCTTCAATCTGGTTTTCCACCGAACCTTTCGAAGACAATAAAATGATGGGGATATGACGGGTCAGTTCCTGTTCTTTCATTATCTTAATAAATTCCACTCCATCCATTACCGGCATAATGATGTCGCAGATTATCAGAAGTGGCATACGGATACGCATGAGTTCAAGGGCTTCTTTTCCATTGGCTGCCTGGGCTACTTCATACCGAACGTTTAAAAAATCACTCAGCATATCCCTGATTTCACTTTCATCATCAATTACCAGTACCAGGCCTTCTTTTTGAGTGTCGGGTATCGAAAAACGAATTTTTTCATCCTGTTCCTCCTGATTTATTTCTTCCGTTGGAATCGATACAACAGGGGTTTCGTGTACCTTGTTACCAGTGGCCTGTTCGATGTTCTGTTCGGGCAAGCTTACCCGGAATGAAGTAAATGTTTCGCCATCACTTTCCAATTCAATAGTTCCCTGCAGGACTTCCACAATACTTTTACAAAGGGCAAGGCCAATGCCGTTACGTGTTTCAATTCCTTTGGACAGTTGCATTTCGAATCGTTCCAATACTTCGAACCTGTCGAATATGGTTTGCTGATAAAGAGGTTTTATGCCTACCCCGGTATTGGTTACCATAATCATTAGCCTATCCTCTTTTATTTCTGCAAGTACGGTGATATTCTCGTTTTCAGGGGTGTATTTTACGGCATTTGATATGAGGTTAAATACTATCTTTTCAATGCTGTCCATGTCGGTTTGCCAAACGATATTTGGAGGTATGAAGTTGAATGTGAGTAGAATCTTCTTTTCTTCGAGTACTTCCATAAAGTTATCAACTACAAATTTTATCAGTTCGGGGATATCCACTTTCTCAATATCCAGTTTCAGGTATCCGGTTTCAGCTTTGCGAAAATCGATCATCTGCTGTATCAATGTCTGCATACGTTCTGAGTTAGACTTAATGATGTTGATATATTTGCGTGTATAATCATCCGAGTAATGTGTACGGAGCAGTTGTTCGCAAGGTCCGTAAATAAGCGTCAGTGAATTGGAGAATTCATGGGCGATATTGGTGAAGAACCGCAATTTGGCTTGATGAATTTCTTCGATCTTTTGTTTTTCAAGGTCTTTTAACAGGATGTTATTTTTGGTTTTAATCTGATCTTTAATAAAACGTCGGATAATGGTAAATAATGTCAGTAACAACAGGGAATAAATTAAATAAGCAATGGGACTTGCCCACCACGGTGGCAACATTCTTATCGGGAGTGTAAAATATTGTCTGCTCCATATTTTATCGGCATTGCTGCAGCGTACTTTCAACAAATAATTTCCTTCGGGCAGATTGGTAAATACGATGGTATTGGAAGTCCCCAACTGGATCCATTCTTTCTGATACCCTTCCAGTATATAGGATATCTCGCACTTTGTCCCGGAGAGATAATCGAGTGGAATAAACTTGAAACTAAACGATTTGTTTTTATACGAAAGTGTCAGAATTTCGCGATTACGTTTTGTCCTTGAATAATCAGCAAGATTTCGTTCAATATTATCAACAAAGAAAGCGTCGAGCCGCAATGCTGGCATATAATTGCTGTGACTGATTTCAAGTGGATTGAATACATTAAAACCACTGATTCCGCCAAAATAAAATTGATGGGTGTTTGGATTGTTATAGAACGCTCCGTCCGAAAACTCGTTGTTTTGTAATCCGTCTTTCTTAAAATAGGATACAATGCGATAGGTTGCCTGGTCGCGTATTAATTCGGCCAACCCTTTGTTGGTACTAAGCCAGAGATTGTGCTCTTTATCTTCCAGGATGCCGTGGATGGTATTATTGGGCATACCTTCCTTCTCCGTAAAATGTGCAAATACAGGCCTTCCTTTTTCAAAGCGAAGAAGCTTGTTTAATCCCATACTCGTTCCGGCCCATAATGTTCCCCGGCTATCCTTATACAGGCAAAGAATATCGTCGCTGCTGATAAAATCAGTTCCTTCGGGATTGTACCTGAAGTTTTGAAATCTTCCGGTCAGGCAGTTAAAACGATTAAGCCCGCCACCCCGGGTAGCAATCCATAAACGGGTGGCATCATCCCGAATGATGGAATATACAATATTATTGCTAAGGGAGGTCGAAAGGTTCGTTTTGTAAATATACTGGGTAAAGTTTTTTACGGAATAAGGCTGTGTACTCCTGTCAATTTCCAGCTTATACATGCCATATCCGCTGGTCCCAACCCATAAAGTATTTGGACCATCAGGCAGGATGGAATAAACCGATGACAGATTAATTTTTTTCTGAAGGCTTTCGTTGGTCGACAAAGTCAGCATTTTTTTAGTCCCGCTATCATAATAGTTTATACCTTGTCCGTCGGTTCCAATCCAGTATTCATTACCCTTGCCCTCGACAATGGTATATACGGAATTGTTCAATAGCCCCTCGGCAGTAGTAAAATGCTGTGTGAAGGCAGTTGACGGCTTATCAACACTCCGGTTGAAGGTATAAATACCGCTCCCTTTTGTTCCGACCCAGAGTATCCGGTTGCGGTCTTCGAAGAACGTACGTACGGAACTGGTTCCAAAAGAAGGAATATTATCGGATGAAAAGGTATTGAATTTCTCCCTGGAAGGTGATAATTGCAGGATGCCCTGTGCATCGGTGCCAACCCAGATAATATGTTGCGTACCGGTAAATAGGGACAAAACAGAGACATTGGGTAATACTGTTTCAATGGATTTTGTTTTCAGGTTGTAGCGATAAAGTCCGTTGCCTGTGCCCCACAACTGGTACGTGTCCATAAACGCAATTGCCCGGATAGTGCCTGTCTGTTGGTTCCCGGTAGAAGATTCGGCCAGGATACCTTCAGAGATCCGGTAGGAAAAAATCCTGTCATCGACAGTTTGCATCCATATCTCGTTGTTGGAATGATAGAACACCGACTTTATGTTCTTTAAAAGTTGAAACTGTATGACATTCTCAACAACGGGTGATTCGGATTTTCCTTTTTTAAAGACGATTTTAAACAACATCCGTTCATCGGTATATAGCCAAAGGTTGTCATCTATGTCGAAAAAAATCTTACGGGTCCTGTAGTCTCTAACTGCATTAAGATGATGGAATTTATGTGTTTTGGAATTAAAGTAAAAAACTCCCTGGTCATAAACGGCTGCAAACATACGGTTTGAGCTGTTTCGGGCTATGAAGAAGGAATTTTCGGTGAATATTGTTTGGTTGCCATTATCGGTAAAAAAGCGTTCAAATGTATTCTTTCGGCTGTCCAGCCTGTTTATTCCCTTATCAGTGGCAATCCACTGAATATTCTTTTGTTCCTGAACTATGTCACGGATGATGTTGTTGCTTATACTTTGCGCATTCCCCGGATCGGGCTTGTAAACTTTAAACTCCCTGCTATTGTATACATTTAATCCATCCCAGGTACCAAACCAGAGCAAACCGCTTGAATCCTGGTTAATGGTGTTAATGGAACTGTTTGAAAGTCCATCATTATTGGTCAGGCTTGTAATATCATAGTTTTTGGCCGATAACAAAACCGATGCAAGAAAGAAAATAATAATAAAAGCGTTTTTCATTGAAATAAAAGTAATTTGAACAATTAAATATTGTATCTTCTAATCCCATTCCAACAGACCCTACGAACCATTCGTTTGAGGTATAAAGAGGAGTCTGTAAGACTTTGTTGGGGGTTTGTTGAGGGTTCAGAGAGGTTTACCCCTCCAAACCCTCAGGCAACCCTCAGGCAACCCTCAGGTAAGCCCCTCGTAACAGCGAAATAATTCAGTTGGATCGTCTTTTGGACGAAGCCGTAACAAGAATTAAAAATTGTATATGGAGCATAAGTTTCCCGATAGCTATCGGGGTTTATAAATATATTGTTCCGGATACTTATATTTGTTAAAGTACAGAAAGGATAATATTTAATGAAATAATTCATAAGTAATTAATAGTCAATAATTAACAATAGCCAGGACACTGAAAAGTAAGCTTTTGTGGATTAACAAATAGTTCATTAAGTATCTACAATTACTTATTGTTGAAATATCGTATTTTTTTATTCAGGATTAGGAACCCTAAATCACCAATGGGAGATGTTTAGACGTGGCTTCTGAAATTATATTAACATTAGTAACATCGGAGATTCACCCTAAAGCCCCCATTTGGGGGTTAGTGGCTCACCGGTAAAATGTTCCATTAAACTCTACTCATTACTTATATACAATTCTACTATCATAAAGGTTCAAAAATACGCAAGAAAGAGTATCTTTTTTTATCAAAAGATTATCTTTTTGTAAATAGGCCGTAAATAGATACCTTTTTGTCAGAAAAAGATACTCATGTTAGGAATACGCCAATATATATTTGTACTCAAATTATTTATACTTAAATCAACATTATTATGGATATTGCAAAACGATCAGTACATAACCCCCTGCTACGTCCCAGTGACCTAATAGCCGGAATAAAAGGAATGGAAATTACCTGCCTGCTCAATCCGGGTGTTTTCAGGATGAATAATAAAACATGGCTGTTGCTTCGTGTAGCCGAACGGCCGAAGCAAATTGCTGATAAAATCAGTTTTCCTATATATACTCCACAGGGATCCATCGAAGTTCTTAGTTTTGATAAAAACGATCCGCAACTTGATACCACTGATCCACGCGTTATCATGTACAAAGGTAAAAACTACCTGACCACCCTTTCATATTTACGGTTAGTGTGCAGTGATGATGATGTTCATTTTTACGAAGATCCTGCTTATCCACCTGTTTTCGGTCAGGGAGAACTCGAAGCATTCGGCATTGAAGATTGCCGGGTGGCTACTATGGAAGATGGGTTTTACCTCAGTTTTACGGAAGTATCCTCAATGGCGGTTGGCGTAGGGCTAATGGCTACCAAAGACTTTCAACATTTTGACCACATGGGTATGATTTTTCCACCGCATAATAAAGACTGCGCCTTATTTGAAGAAAAAATAAACGGAATGTATTACGCATTACACCGCCCCAGTAGTCCTGAGTTGGGAGGTAATTATATCTGGCTTGCCGAATCGCCCGACAGGGTACATTGGGGAAACCACAAATGTGTTGCCATTACACGCGAAGATAGTTGGGACTCAGCACGCGTAGGGGCAGGAGGCGCACCGATAAAGACGTCGGAAGGATGGTTGGAAATTTACCATGGAGCCAACAAAGACAATCGTTATTGCCTTGGAGCTTTGTTACTCGACCTGAAAGATCCTTCGAAAGTATTGGCGCGAAGCACAGAGCCAATCATGGAACCCATAGCCGAATACGAACAAACGGGATTCTTTGGGAATGTAGTATTTACCAATGGACATTACGTTCAGGGGGATACTGTAAAGATATTTTATGGCGCCAGCGATGAAGTGATCTGCAGCGCAGAATTTTCAATAAAAGAAATATTAAACTCTTTAAAGAAGAACTGATGGCTAATAAACTAACGGGAGAATTTCTATTCTTCAAGACCCAGCCAAAAAACATACGTACACTTTTAATCACCAATATGCTGTACGGTCTGATATTGCCGATCATCGAAATATTCGTGGGGGCATATATCATGCGTAACACGGGGAACTCTTCGTATGTAGCTATTTTTCAACTGTTCATGTATATCGGTGTGGTGAGTACTTCCATTCTGAATGGGGCATTGCTTAAAATATTTAAGGTGAACTGGTTGTATAGTTTTGGGATTGTGCTTTCTGCCATTGCCTTAATGGTAATGATGTTCGTACACTCCATTGGCATTGTCCAGTTAGGATTTGCAGGATTTGCCATTGGTGCTTCAACCGGATTCTTCTGGACAAACCGGTATCTGTTGGCCCTGACTGCTACAAATGATAAAAACCGAAATTATTTCTTTGGACTGGAATCATTCTTCTTCTCCCTGTGGAGTATAGTCGTTCCGTTGTTGGTGGGAGCTTTTTTAGGGACAATCGATGGTAAAGTGTTGTTTGGCTATGCGGTTAATATTAATATGGGATACCAGATCATTACGGTGGTAGTATTCTTTATCGCTATTGGTGCGTGCATAGTGTTGTCGAAAGGCGACTTTGTAAACCCGGTACAAAAGAAATTCATTTATTTCAGGTATCATGCCTTGTGGCAGAAATTCCTGGCATTGGCCAGCCTGAAGGGAATGGTACAGGGGTTTCTGGTAACCGCACCTGCCATCCTGGTTATGCGTCTGGTAGGGAATGAAGGCTCATTGGGACTCATTCAGGGAATAGGGGGTGGAGCAACAGCTATCATAGTGTATGTGCTTGGGCGTATTGCCAAACCTGAACACCGGATGAAGATCTTCGGATTCGGATTATTTGTATTTTTTATCGGGACCCTGGTAAATGGAATCATGTTTTCGGCCATTGGAGTAATCATCTTTGTTTTGTGTAAAGTATTGTTTCAGCCTTTACATGACCTGGCTTATTTTCCAACCATGATGAAGACCATTGATGCTGTTTCTACTATTGAAAAGCGCAATGAATATGCTTATATTTTAAGTCATGAAGTCGGTTTATTCTTTGGCAGGGCACTGGGGATGATCCTGTTTATTTCACTGGCGTATTTCGTTTCCGAGATCTTTGCATTGAAATATGCCCTGATAATAGTGGGTGCATTGCAATTAATTTCACTTCCATTGGCAAAACATATTATCAATGAAATTGATACAAAACATACCGTTAAACCTGTTACACCTGATATCAAACCGGTTATTATACCGTTGATTGAGGAATTAAAAAATTAAAAAAAGAACAATAAGCATTTAAAATCTGTTGAAGGCAATACAAAAACATTCGATCGATGAAAACCAATAAATCAATGCTATTCTTCATTCTCCTTGCAGGAATATTATCTTCCTGCGTAACGAATGATAATTACGGAATGACTGTTGTGCAGACTGTTATTCCGCGGATAGAATTGATGTCCAATGCCCCAAAACCCTATAAGATTATTGACTGGAAGCAAAAGGCCAAAGAGTATGATGCGTATGTTTTTGATTTCAATCCCGATATGCCGGCAGGTAAAATGATCTGGCTCGACAACAGCCAACGAAATGTATCTCAGATTACGTTTGGGCTGTATACGGCTATTCATGACAGCCGGCAGGGACCAACAAACAATAACGGGGAATTCCACGAAAGCCTGAATTCATTGTCCGCAATATTGGGTGCCGGATTAATCGGGATTGACAAGACGCATCAAAATGGGTACAATTACGTAAAGATGATTCAAAACTACTACAACTCAGGTACAGGATGGGATATCATGATGAACAATACCTGTCCGGAAGTAGCAAAACTGGGTGGTGGGTACGGACGCGACTGGTGGTATGATGTGTTGCCGAATGTGTTGTTTTACGCGGTCAGTGATGTCTTCCCAAATGTAGAAAATGCAGATAATATCCAACGCAGCATAGCCGAAAAGTTTTGTAAAGCTGATTCGGTACTGAATGGGAATTATGATTATTCGTATTTCGATTATGGCCGGATGAAAGGGATGGTCAACAAGATACCTTTTCAACAGGATGCTGCCGGAGGACACGGATATGTACTGTATGCCGCGTACCACAAGTACAAGAATGCCCGTTACCTGGCACATGCCAAATCGGCCATTGCTGCCCTAAACGGTCAGAAAGAAAGCCGGTTTTATGAAATTCTGCTTCCTATGGGAATCTATACGGCAGCCCGACTGAATGCCGAACAGGGAACCAATTACGATATTGAAAAGATGATGAACTGGGTTTTTGAAGGTTGTAAGAATCCTAAAGCACGGAATGGTTGGGGAGTGATTGTCGGCAAATGGGGAGATTATGATGTGAGCGGACTACAAGGAAGCATTATCGATGGTGGGGGATACGCCTTTTTTATGAACAGCATGAAAATGGCCTGGCCACTGGTACCGATGGTGAAATACGATCCCCGTTTTGCCCGTGCAATAGGCAAATGGATGCTTAATAATGTCAATTCGGCACGTTTATTCTTCCCGAATGAAATCCCGGATGGGAATCAATGGCTTCCGGAGATGAAGAACTATACACATTCGATTGTAGGGTACGAAGGGCTGCGTTATTCCGATTGCTACAATAAACCTGCTTTGAAAGATGTGCATCCTGTTGCATTGGGTGATGGACCCAACTGGAATATAAAAAACCCGAAAGAAACTATGTTCAGTTTGTACAGTACTTCGCCGGTTGGAATTCTGGGAGCCATAGTAGATACTACCGATGTAAAAATGATCTTGCGGCTTAATTGCAATAAGACTGATTTTTATGCGAACACGACCTATCCGACATATTTGTATTATAACCCGTACAGTATACCAAAAAACATAACGTATCATACTTCGGGTAATGTCGATGTGTTTGATATAGTTTCTAAAAAATACGTGGCACGTGCCATAAAGGGTGATTCACCAATTACCATTCCTGCCGACCAGGCAAGGATACTGGTGGAAATCCCGGCAGGTGTAAAAATACAAAACCAAAATAACAAGTTAGTGGCAAAAGGGATTGTGATATCCTATAAATAACATTCTTAAAAATCTAAATATTTAACAAGATGAAAAAAGCTCTATTTCTTATCTTTCTTTTTAGTCTCAGTTTCGTTTTGCAAGCTCAGGATCAGGTTAAGATAAGTGGCGTAGTAAAGGATGCTGTTACGAATGAAGAACTAATCGGGGTTAATGTGATAGTTCCAGGCACATCAACCGGTACGGTTACCGATGTAAATGGTAATTTTTCACTCTCTGTTCCGGTAAACGGGACTGTAAAAGTGTCGTATATCGGTTACCAGACACAAGAGATTAAAATCACAGGGCAAAAGATCCTGAATATTTTGCTTGTGTCGGAGAGTAAACTGATCGATGAAGTAGTGGTAGTGGGTTATTCGGTTCAAAAGAAGCGTGATGTACTTGGTGCCGTAAGTAAGGTGGGTAATGAGGAACTGACCAAAATACCGGTAGCTTCGGCTCAGGAGGCTTTGCAGGGTCGGGTTGCCGGGGTACAGGTTGCTGCACAAACCGGAGCACCGGGAGCACCTATTTCTGTCCGTATACGGGGTGCCAGTTCCATTAACTCCAGTAATGATCCGCTTTATATCGTTGATGGCATACCTGTGGAAGGTGCGTTGAATAATCTGTCACCAAACGATATTGATAACATGACCATTCTGAAGGATGCCTCTTCAGCCGCTATATACGGATCACGTGCCAATAACGGAGTAGTGTTGATCACTACTAAACAGGGTAAATCGGGGGAAGCAAAAGTGACTTATAATGCTCAGGTAGGCTTTCAAACACATGGATATCTGACACCTATGACCACTACTGCACAATACATTCAATTGTATAATGAAGCACAAACCAATGATAATTTAAACCATCCACTATTAACGGGTGCATTTGTAAAAGATTTTCCGAACGTAAATCACTTAGCCTCCATATTTCAGGTGGCACCCATTCAATCTCATGAATTATCCATTAGTGGTGGTAATGAAAAAACAACCTATCTGGTTTCCGCCAATTATTTTAATCAGGTGGGAATTCTCAATCATACCGGATACGATCGTTTCAGCATGCGATCAAATATTAATTCAGAAATAAAGAAATGGTTGCATGTGGGTCTGAATATCAGCGGTGGTATTTCAAATACCCGGGTGGTGTCAAGTTCAGGTGATGGATTTATTTCAGAAGGGGGTAGCGTGGTTCGATATGCTTACTTCAGAACCCCGGCGATACCCATACGGAATGCGGCAGGTGGTTATGTTGACTTACCTTCTGATTTTTACGGGGATCAAACCTATAACGTTTTCTTTGGTGACGGTTATAGCCCTGAAGGGTTGGCAGCCAATACAGACAGGACTTTAAAAATACAGACCTTGCTGGCTACAGGTAACGTATTAATTAATTTCCCTGCCAATATCTTTTGGAAAACAACGCTGGGAGTCGATTACAGTACTACAGGATCAAGGGAATTCGATGTGACCTGGGGTTCGGGGAATCGTATCAATAATCCTAACGCTTTAAACATTGAAAATAATACTAATGTGAACTGGACTATAAACAGCACCTTGAATCACAGCATTAAACTTGGAGAAAATAATACCCTGACTTCTTTAATCGGGGTGGAAGCAATCAAAAATTCTTCCTTTGGACTTTCAGCCAGTGATAGAAACTTCCCTACGAATGATCCTAATTTTCTTTTCATTGGTAACGGGATAGCATCGCCTCCACAGTTAACTAACGTGACAGGCAGTCAGGGTGAATCAGGGTCAAGCCTTTTATCCTATTTTGCAAACGCCAATTATAATTATGCTCAAAAGTACTATTTAGCCGGTATAATACGCCGGGACGGTTCATCCCGTTTTGTGGGAAAGAACCAGTGGGGAACATTTTACTCGGTTTCAGCAGGCTGGAACATTGATACTGAAGAATTCATGAAAGATATTCCAACTATCAGCAAACTGAAGCTTCGTGCAGGGTACGGTTCTATCGGAAATCAGAATATTGCCCTCTATGCTAACCTGGACCAGTATGCCCCTAATTATTACTATACTTTTAATGGAAATCCCATAAACGGATATGCTCAGACAAAACTAGGCAACACAGATTTAAAATGGGAAACCAGCAATCAGTTCAATGCAGGGGTAGATCTGGAAATGTTTAAGGGAGTATTTGGTGTATCGCTTGATTACTTCAACAAACTAACCACCGATATGTTGGTCATAGCACCATTACCTCCTTCCGTTGGGAATGCCTCACCATCCTTCATCAATAGCGGCAATATGCTCAATACAGGGGTTGACCTTGAATTGTTTTACCGGAAGGAATATAAAACAGGCGGATTCAATATTTCATTAAATGGAGGTTACCTCCACAATAATGTAGTCAAATTAGACGCACCAATACCGGGAGGACGGGTAAATGATGGTGTTAACGCCACTCAAACAGTAGTGGGACAACCAATCGGTGCTTTTTATCTGTATCAGGTAGCCGGTATTTTTCAGAATACAGGTGAAATACTTACTTCAGCATTTCAGGGATCCAACATTCAACCTGGTGATGTGAAGTACGTTGACCAGAATGGAGATCATGTGATTGATGCGAAAGACCGAAAATATATGGGGAGTGCCATACCTACTTTTACTGCAGGGTTGACTCTTTCAGGCCACTATTCGGGATTCGATATATCGGTATTCTTCCAGGGAGCATACGGGCAAAAAATTTATTCACAGATCAACCAGGATATAGTTGGTTTTTATCGTGGATTTAATGTAGCAGAAAGTTATTTTGTACAACACTGGACTCCGACAAATCCTTCGAATACGCAACCACGTGCTTCATGGTTAGCCGCGTCGAACAATATCAGGGCATCATCACGCTTTCTGGAAGATGGATCTTACACCCGGTTGAAAAACCTGCAAATAGGGTATACCATTCCGGGTACTAAAAAAATTAAAATTGAAAAGATACGTATATACCTTGCGGGAACTAATTTATTGACATTAACCAAATTTACGGGACTTGATCCTGAAATGACTGTCAGTACCAATTCGGCAGCCCAAGGGGATACTGCCAATGGAATTGACTGGGGAACTTATCCCGTTGCTAAAAGTTATACTTTTGGATTAAACGTAACCTTTTAAATAATTCATAATTCATAATTAATAATTGAAAATAAGAAGATTCTAGATTATCACAAGATACAAAAAATCAATTATTATTTCAATTATTTAAACTATAAAGATCATGAAAAAATTAATTTATACAGCAATTTTAGTAACTATTGGATGTGTAACTTCCTGCTCCGATTTTTTAAACGAGCAATTAAAAGTCTCATACACTTCTTCCAACTTCTATACCACGGCAGATAATGCCAGTGCAGCTGTGACGGGTATATACAACTCGCTGTATGGAAACACCCTGTGGGTGTTCGGTGATATTGCCTCCGACGATGCAGTGAATGGAGCAGGTAATGATCCGACAGATATACTGGGGATTAATGACTTTACTGCCAACAGTGCGAATGGACAATTAATAACTTTTTGGCAAGCCACCTATGAAACCATTGCCCGTGCAAATAATGCTATCTTTTATATTGCACCGATGACCATTGATGCGACTCTCCGTGATCGGTTAGTGGGAGAGGCCAAATTTTTAAGGGCATATTCCTATTTCAATCTGGTGAATGTTTTTGGAAAGGTGCCCCTGAAACTATTGCCCCAACTTACCTCAGCAACCATCAATGTACCTTTGAGTGAAGTCCCTGCAATTTATGCACAAATTGAAAAAGATTTAACGGAAGCAGCCGCAGTGTTACCACCTTCTTCTGCTACGGACAGGGGTAGGGCTACCAAGGGTGCGGCATACGGAATGTTGGCTAAAGTTGATTTATACGAAAAGAAATACGCCGAATGCCTGACAAATATTCAGGCACTGGAAAATCTGAACCAGTATAAATTGCTAAGTAACTATGCGAATCTCTTTAAAGCAGGGGCAGAAGATAGTACGGAAGTTATATTCGGACTTCGGTTCAGTAATTCTATTTCTGCTGTGGGTAATATATTAAATGTTGATTTTTCACCTTCTATCGAAGGAGGTTATTTCTTTGATGCACCAACCCAAAGCTATGTTGATGCTTTTACAGATAAGACACTTGCAGGAACTGATGATCCACGGCTGGATGCTTCAATTGGAAGGGATGGGAAGCCCTGGTTTAATAATAAACTTTTTTCAGCTTCCTGGTCACCGGCAACCGGTTATCTGGTAAAAAAATATGATGAGGATTCGATATTCACTAAACCACAGGACAGAACAACCTATGTACCGAAAAGCAGGTCGTTGGTACCTTACCATTATATGCGCTATGCCGATATTTTACTCATGAAAGCGGAAGCATTGAATGAATCGGGAGGTGCCGGTGCAGCTATTGAATTGAACAAAGTACGTGCCCGTGCTGGTTTAGCACCCACTATCGCTGCCTCACAAACTGATTTGAGGACAGTGATCATGAACGAACGTCGCAAAGAACTGGGTTTTGAATTCCATCGCTATTTCGACTTGATGCGCTATGGACAATCCGTGGCAGAAGCAGCCTTAGGAACCGGCTTCAGCTTTACAAAAAACCGTTACTTTCCAATTCCTCAACTGGAACTGGATACTAACACAGCTTTAAAATAAATAACTCTCAATTATACAAACAACTATTAATACAAAAAATCATGAAAACGAATCTATTTAAAAATGCATTTATTGCATGTGCATCGTTCATTCTTCTTACAGCTGTATTTACCGGCTGTAGTTCGAATAACAGTCCAGCCCCGGTAACAGCTGATCAGACTAAACTGACAGCATTGTCTGACTCATGTACTGCTTTATTAGCCACTGCTACCGGTAATTATCCTGCGGCATCTATTACAACTTTTCAGACGGTGCTTACATCCGTTAAAACAGCAGCGGCAGTTTCAGGTATAACACAGTCGGCCGTTGACAATTTAGTGATCCAGTTAAGGGCTGCTAAAGTAGCATTTATGGCAACAGCACTAGCAGCAATTCCTGCCGGTTCTACAACATTTGCCTTGAAATTTGATGAAGGTACAGGTACCCAGTTAACGACTACCGGAAATAAGGCCTGGACGGCAGTATTAATGGGTGGTCCAATTGCAGGACATACCGGTTTGCCAACATTTGTGACAGGTCATAAGGGAACAGGATATGGTATGCATTTTGGGCTGGGATCACATTTGGAAATCAGCAACTTTACTCCCGCTGACTTGGTTAAAAGCCAATTGTCAATTTCAGTTTGGGTAAAAACCGATACGCTATATGATAATAACTACATTATTTCCTATAATACGTATCATACTTGGAAATTCCAGTTACAAGGAGCAGGAAAA
>Ga0302203_1000226_pt1 | contig 24481 bp, 21 predicted proteins | sample II_Fen_E1_1_FD_194576 | JGI IMG/M metagenome (GOLD analysis project Ga0302203, IMG submission 194576) | Peat permafrost microbial communities from Stordalen Mire near Abisko, Sweden - II_Fen_E1_2 | ecosystem: Environmental > Terrestrial > Soil > Wetlands > Permafrost | place: Sweden: Abisko...
TTTCACGATGCAAAGTTGATACTTTTTACGAATTAAAATATTACATAATTTTACATGAATGTTACATCATTCCCACATTTTTTATTTATTGATAATTGAATTGGAATAATAATAATAATAATAATAAGTAAATGGAACAATATAATGTCTTGTTTTATTTCGTCAACTAATATGACCTCTCCCCCTGCCCTCTCCCAAGGTGAAGGTGATAGAGCCGAGGGTTAATGAAGTTTTATTTAATTGAATAGGACATTATATATTTCCTACTACTTAAGTCAACACCCAATTAAGAAATGATTTATCCTTACACCTAAAAACAGAACATTTAAATTATTTCATTCCAGCAATAATGGAACGTAATTTTAACAAGAGCATTTAAACTTCATCTTAAAACTGTCTTAGTTACTAAATGAAGAGTAATGATGGTAATTAAAGATAAATATTGTAGCTTTTATTCCATGTAAAGATATAAATCATCTAACAATTTTATTGTGTAATCCCTGTATAAATTCTATAGATTTAGAAATTAATAACAGTTAAGAGCCTTATTTTTAGACAAAACAATACTCTTTTACTGTTTATACTAATCAAATAACACGTAAGACAATTTTTAGACATGAATCAATGTCAGATTATTTACACTTAAAAGTAGTTTTTTATTAATTATACCTGAATATTCATCAGGTAACTGAAAAGTCCAAATACTTTTAGAAGCCAAATAACAACAATAACAACAACGACTATATTTAAAATGTTTTTGATTTTATGGTCCATTGGAATATAAGTATTAACAAGCCAAAGGAGGACACCGACAATAATAAGAACAAGTAAAACTGATAATAGTGGCATAACGGTAGAGTTTAGAAGTGTAATAGATAAGTAAATAATAATAAATAATGGACAATTAATAATTGTCTGCAAACTTAAATTCAAGTTTTTATAGATCAATAAAAAGATCATTGAATATCTACAATTACTTAATTGATATCTTTTAATACAAAGGACATTAAAAGTTATGTTTTATATGCTTCAAAGATAGTTGCCGGGGTTGATATTTTTCTTACACAATTATGTAAATCTTTTATATCATTCACACTTGAAGAATTTATTTATTTACTATTTATTCATTTAATCATTTAATCATTTACTATTTATTCATTTACTATTTACTATTTATTTAATTCAAAATAATTAATGAATTATTTTTACTCGTGATCACCAATACCCCATGGGAGGCATTAAAAGTACATTATCATATTAAATTTACTACATGGAATTTTTCAAATACTGCGTCTTAAATCCCCCTTTGGGGGTTTGGGGGTCGGGAATATAAATAAGGATTTATTCTTTAAAAACCTTATTTTCAGGTATTAAACCTTAGTAGAAGACCTATCACCCACAAAGCCCAACCTTATTTCCCATATTTATTAAACAGGTTAACGTTCAATTCGTAAGTAATTTATTCAACTTTATTTTTTTTTACACAGGCTCTTTGGGGGTCGGGAATATAAATAAGGATTTATTCTTTAAAAACCTTATTTTCAGGTATTAAACCTTAGTAGAAGACCTATCACCCACAAAGCCCATCCTTATTTCCCATATTTATTAAACAGGTTAACGTTCAATTCGTAAGTAATTTATTCAACTTTATTTATTTTTACACAGCCTCTTTGGGGGTAGGGAATACAAATAAGGATTTATTCTTTAAAAACCTTATATTCAGGTATTAAACCTTAGTAGAAGACCTATCACCCACAAAGCCCAACCTTATTTCCTATATTTATTAAACAGGTTAACGTTCAATTCGTAAGTAATTTATTCAACTTTATTTATTTTTACACAGCCTCTTTGGGGGTCGGGAATATGATAAGTGCAAGAATACAAGTGTTTTATTTTAACAAATATGTCATTATTTAAAATGACTATCGGCTTTAGCTCCCAACTTTTAATTACTTGTAAATTCAGCTCTATAATGGAAGTTAAAACAAATTTAAAGAAACAAATTACACTGTAGGTGTAATCTTTAAATAACCCCCAGTGTAGCCTGCGGAACTGGGGGAAATAGAATATAGAAACAACCCAACTCCAGAGGAGTTGACTCAATAGAATACTTAAAGCCCTGATAATGTTGGTGAACACCTTCAGAATTTTGTACTTTGTTTCATTTATTACCCCCAGTTTCGCAGGCTCAACTGGGGGTTTCCGATGAATCGGAATGTCCCATATGTACAGTATACTCCTACGGAGTAATTCTCGATAAAGCATTGTCATATTAAATTTACTACTTGTAATTTTTCAAATACTGCGTCTTAAATTCCCCTTTGGGGGGTTGGGGGTCGGGAATAGAATAAATGCAAGAATACAAGTGTTTTATTTTAACAAATATACCATTATTTAATATCAAATACTTATTTAATTCAAAAAGAATAAACATAAAAAAAGTGTATAGCTTATCTAAACTGATAACTATACACTAAATGGCAAATAAATAATCAGGAGCTGAGTATTACATTCTATCCATATACCAGCTTAATTCTTTTTCAATTTTTTGATAATGAAAAATAGTGGTAATAATTTTTTGTAGTCGCATGAATGCAGTTTCACTTTTAACTACATAATCAAATGCTTTATGATGCATACAATCAATAGCCACTTCAATCTTATCCTGTGAGGATAACATGACCACAGGGATATCCGGGTTGAATGCTTTGATTTTATCCAGAGTTTCAATTCCGTTCATGGCCGTTTTATCAATACCATCAAGGAAATAATCCAATACAATTACATCGGGTTGTTTAGAGATTTCATTCATACAGAGTTCACCGGTAGCAAACGTTTCGATGGTAAAATCGGCATGTTCAATGAAATCGATTTCCAACGATTTTAAAAACAATGCATCATCATCAACCAGGAAGATTTTTATCTTATCTTTTTCCATTAGTTTTATTTTTTATATTATTGAATTCTATTTTCAATTCTTCGCAGGCTTGCGTACAAACATTATCAAGTTGTTCTACCATTTCACTTATTAAATCAGGATGATGTGCAGATTCTGCATATTCCTGAACTTTTTTAGCCATATTCTCGAAATCGACACTCATACCCATGATGGCAAACGAAGGAATCATTTTATGTACTGCCCCGCGCAGTGATTGCCAGTCCTCACTTAACAGCGCTTTTTTCATTGCGTTGATTAACGGAGGTGTTTGTTCGAGATACAATTGAATCATTTCCATCATTAATTCAGGATTTGATTTGGTACGATTGTTCAGATAATCCAGGTTGATACATTTTACTTTTTTAATCTCCTTTAATTCTAAAGCATCCGGTTCAACAGATTTCGGTACGACAACTACTGCCGGAGTTGATCTTTTAGCTAATCCGACGATTTTGCTGTATAATATTCGTTCGTCAACCGGTTTTGCAATATAATCATTCATCCCTACAGCCCTGCATTTAGCGAGATCTACAGTAGTGACATCGGCTGTTAATGCAATAATAGGGATATCGGAATGCATTCTGTTCCGGATATAATCAGTAGCTTCAAATCCATTCATTTCGGGCATTTGAAGATCCATTAATATAATGTCGTAGGTATTTGCTTTAAGTTTTTCAATGGCTATCTTTCCATTATCGGCGATATCACGTTCAAAACCATAATCATCCAGCAATGTTTTCATCAACAACTGGTTGAGAGGAATATCTTCAACGACCAATACCCTGAGGTTATTATTTTCGGAATCCAAATCAGTAGTTACTACTTCAATTTCGGCATCTTCTGTTGTCTTCTGGAAGCTTAATACAAAGCTAAAAGTCGATCCTTCCTCTAATTTACTGCTAACGCTGATAGTTCCTCCCTGAGGTTCTACCAATTGTTTGACAATAGCCAGGCCTAATCCTGTTCCCCCATACAACCGGGAGGTTCCACTGGTTGCCTGTTGGAAATTATCAAAGATGGTTGCTTTTTTTGATTCGGAAATACCAATGCCTGTATCCTTCACCGAAAATTCAATATTTACTTTTTCGTCATCTTCTGACAATAAACGAACACTAACGGTTATGCTTCCTTTCGATGTAAATTTCACAGCATTGCTTACCAGGTTCAGTATAATCTGATGCAATCGAACCGGATCACCCAGCAATACATCCGGGATATTATCATCATATTCTTTAATGAGCAGTAGATTCTTTTCCCAAATTTTTGTTTCAAATAAGTGGACCATGGCAGAAATAGATACTGCCATTTTAAATGGAACCTGTTCGAATGTCATTTTACCTGCATCGACTTTTGCAAGGTCAAGAATGTCATTAATAAGAACAATTAATGCATCACCGCTTAATTTAATGGCAGTAAGGTATTCTTTTTGTTTTGCTGTCAGTTCGGTTTTCAATAATACTTTAGTAAAACCAATAATCGCATTCATTGGAGTACGGATTTCGTGACTCATATTCGACAGAAACTGTTGTTTTGCTTTTACAGCATTTTCAGCAATCAGGGTTGAACTTTCGGCTTTATTTTTAGCCACTTCAGCAATTTCTGTCGCCATTTCGGCAAAGACAATGGCTTCAGTTAATTCGGTTGCTATTCTTTTTTGATTGGTAATATCCCTGGCTACAATAACTACCCCCAACACATTTCCACGATCATCTTTATATACCGAGCCATTAAACAGCACATCAGTCAACTTTCCGTTTTTATTACGGATTGTAAGTGGAGAATCAGCCACAGAACCTTTAGCAAATACTTCCTGATAGACTTCACGTGCCATCTGGGGTTCTGTAAAATAATCGAAGAAATCGGTATCTGTCAATTCTTCACGTGACATTCCGATAATGTCTACAGTAGCCTGATTCATATCGGTTATTTTGCCTTCGGTACTAATGGTTACCAGGGGGTCAAGACTTGCTTCAATCAGACTCAAAGAGTATTTTGAAAGTAATTTTTGGGCAGTTACATCCCTGGCAACTACAACAACTCCGAGCACATCACCCTTATCGTCTTTGTATACCGATCCATTAAACAAAACATCAGTCAATTTACCATTTTTATGTCGAAGAGTTAATGGTGAATCAGCTACAGATCCATTTGCAAATACTTCCTGATACACTTCACGGGCCATTTGTGGCTCGGTAAAATAATCAAAAAAGTCAGAACCATTGAGTTCATCACGGGTCATCCCTGTAATATTTACAAGGGCTTCATTCATATCCGTAATCTTACCTTCCGGATTAATAGTAACTAAAGGGTCTAAGCTGGCTTCAATCAGGCTAAGTGAATATTGTGATGCTAATTTCAATGAATAGCTGAAAGCTTCCAGTTCTTTGTTTGCAATTTCCCGGCGTTCTTTCTCCAGGTTTTGTAATACAATTTCTTTGTCGGCTATTACAAGTTCAGCGGCACGTTTCTCTTTTTCTTCGGTTTGAAAGGCAAGTTCTTTGTCAGCAATGATTAGCTCATCTGCTCTTTTTTGTTTCTCACCGGTCTGATAGGCAAGTTCTTTATCTGCAATGATTAACTCGGCTGCCAGCTTTTCCTTTTCTTCGTTTTGAAAAATAAGTTCTTTATTGGCAATGCTTAATTCGGCTGCGCGTTTTTCCTTTTCATCGTTTTGATAGGCCAGTTCTTTATTGGCGATACTCAATTCGGCTGCACGTTTTTCTTTTTCATCGTTTTGGAAAGCCAGTTCTTTATTGGCGATACTCAATTCGGCTGCACGTTTTTCTTTTTCATCGTTTTGGAAAGCCAGTTCTTTATTGGCTATGCTCAATTCGGCAGCACGTTTTTCCTTTTCATCGTTTTGAAAAGCCAGTTCTTTATTGGCAATACTCAACTCATTTGCCCGTTTTTCTTTTTCATTATTTTGAAAAGCCAGCTCTTTATTGGCAACACTTAATTCATCGGCGCGTTTTCCTTTTTCATCGTTCTGAAAGGCGAGTTCTTTATTGGCAATTATTAATTCGGCTGCACGTTTTTCTTTTTCATCATTTTGAAATGCCAGTTCTTTGTTGGCAATGATTAACTCAGCTGCCCGTTTTTCTTTTTCTATGTGCTGGATTAATAGTTCCTGGGTCTTTTTATAGAGATCGACGAAAACCGCCACTTTAGCTCTCAAAATTTCAGGAGAAAGTGGTTTTATCATGTAATCAACAGCACCGGCCTGATAACCTTTGGATATTTGCGCAGCGTTATCCATACTGGCTGTAAGAAATATGATTGGAATGTGCTTTAATTTTTCGTTTTTACGAATCAATTCAATAGTTTCAAATCCATCCATTTCAGGCATTTGAACATCCATTAGAATTATGACAAAATCCTGTTCTTTGTTTAAAATTTCTAATGCTTCAGCACCGGATTTTGCTTTCACACAAAAATAATTTTCGTTAGAAAGAATTACTTCTAAGGCAAATAAATTTTCTGCCCGATCGTCGACCATTAATATTTTATTATGGATATTTTCTTTCATTTTAAATTATAATTTATAGCTATTTTAAAATTTAATTCAGCATCTTTTGCTAAATCACAAAAAAATTGAATTCAACCGATTTATTTAATTTATTATTTAATTGCTCAACCAGACTCTCATTAATGAAAGCAGACGTACAACATCTATTGGTTTAGTGATATAATCATTAGCTCCGGCATCAATACATTTCTGCTTATCATCTTTCATTGCTTTTGCTGTAAGGGCGATGACCGGTAAATTTTTAAATTTTAGCTGAGAACGAATTTCTTTTATGGCTTCATATCCATCCATTTCGGGCATCATAATATCCATCAATACCATATCAATATCTTGATGGTTATTCAACATTTCAAGTGCCAGTTTTCCATTTTCAGCTTTCATGATTTCCATGCCCCGGTCTTTTAATATTTTTGATAATGCAAATATATTTCGCATATCATCATCTACCAAAAGTATCTTTTTATCATGAAATGCAATTTCTTTATCATACATATTTGCGGGGATCAAATGTTTTGATTCCTGTAAATTATTGATTGTCCGGTGCAGGAAAAGAGCAGTCTCATCCAACAACCGCTCTTCCGACTTCGTTCCTTTTATTATAATACTTTGTGAGTATTTCTGAAGCTCATTATTTTCTTCTTTAGTAAGCTTTTTCGCGGTATAAACAATAATAGGAGATACGTTTTCAGTCTTTATTTTTTCGAATTCCCGGATAAGTTCAAAACCGCTCATATCCGGTAAAGATAAATCTAGCACAATACAATCGATATGATTTTCCTGATAAATTTTCAATGCATCCTTTCCTGTTCCTGCTTCAAAACTGTTTACATCACCCGTTCCAATAAGCATACGAATTTCGGTCCTTGAATTTTCAGAATCTTCAATAATAAGCAGGTTTTTAATTTTTCTATTGACAAATTTCTCTATCTTAGTAAATGCATCTTCCAGATCTTTTTTGTCTAACGGTTTCATTAAATATTCAACTGCACCTTCTTTAAACGGTGTCGTCGAAGGTTCACTAGCCGAAATAATATGAACCGGAATATTCTTTAACGTTGGATTTGCTTTCAATTCGTGTAATATTTCATTTCCACTGATACCCGGCAACCCCATATCAAGTATAATTGCATGTGGCTTGTATTTTGAGGCAAGGACTAAACCATCTTCACCGGTTGAAGCAGATAAACACTTAAATCCTTTTTTATTCGCTTGTTTCAAAAGTATTGACGCAAATATCAGATCGTCCTCTATAATCAGAATAATTTTATCATCTTTGAGAATCGTATTTCTGTCATCATCCAAGGCTGGAAAATTTAAATATTTTGCACTGTCGACAGTGGAAGGTTTAGTTATCTGTGGATCATTGGTCGAATCAACACTTATTTTTTCCTGTTCAGGAAATATCTCTAAGGGTAGAATCAAAGAAAAAGTAGCTCCCTTATTAATCTCACTTTTAACTGATAATTCCGCCCCTAATAGCGATGCCAGTTCCCGTGAAATAGAAAGTCCTAACCCTGTGCCACCATATTTTCGTGAAGTACCGCCATCTGCCTGTTGAAATGCTTCAAAGATAGCCATCTGTTTTTCTTTCTTTATTCCAAGCCCTGTATCAGTGACTGATATAATAATAGTTCGTTCGGAATATTTTGCAACATGAATAGCTATGCTTCCTTTTTCAGTGAATTTAATGGCATTTGATAAAAGATTTTTTAATATTTGATTCAATCGTTGAGAATCGGTACGGATAAATTCCGGTAAATCGGGATTCATGGTGCAGGTAAGAATCAGCCCTTTTTGTTCTGTTTGATGTTTAAAATTACGTACCAGCTCTTCCCCAAAATTACGAAGTGAAATATCATCAATAATCAATGTCATTTTTCCTGCTTCTATCTTCGAAAGGTCAAGCACTTCATTGATCAATGATAGCAAATCGCAACCACTTTTATAAATAATTTCGGCACTTTCCACCTGTATAGAATCCAGATTTTTCTTTCGGTTTTCAGAAAGATCTTTTGATAAAATAAGCAAACTATTCAAAGGTGTTCTCAATTCATGTGACATGTTTGCAAGGAACTCCGATTTATATTTACTACTGATTTCAAGTTGTTTTGTTTTATTCTCAATGTCTTTTTTGGATGCTTCTACTTCAGTATTTTTTTCTTCCAGTGACTGGGTTTGTTCTTCCAGTTCTTCATTCGACATTTGTAACTCTTCCTGTTGTTGTTTTAAACTCTGAGTTTGTTCTTCAAGCTCTTCATTCATTTGTTTCAATTCTTCCTGTTGAGTCAGCAGTTCTTCGCTTTGAACCTGTGTTTCTTCCAACAATTCAACAATTTGTTTTCTATCGGTTGCTGAATTAACGCTAATTGCAATAATGTTCATTGAATCATTGATAAATTCACACTCTGTCTCATTGAATTCGGTTAATCTTCCAATTTCAATAACACCTAACATAGTTCCTTCAAACAGAAAAGGGGTAATGAGTATATGTTTTGGTTTTACGTTCAATACTGAAGATACAATGTGTACTTGTTCATCAGTAGTATCGGTTAATGATATTTGCCTTTTTTCGCTTGCTGCCTGCCCGATCAATCCTTCTTTTAATTCAAAAGTCTTATTGATTTCTTTGGGCGATATGAACGCATATTGCCCGCTAAGTACCAGGTTTTTGTTTTTTTCATTATACAGGTACACAGTTCCAACATTCGCTTTCAAATAGGCACATAAAAAACGTATGATATTGTCGGCTAAGACATCCACATTTTGAACACCTATTAATTTGTTATTTAATTGATTTTGACCAGCCGTAAGCCAACTTTGTTTTTCGTTTGCTTCAGTAGTTTCACGCAATGAACTTGTCATTTTATTTAAAGCAGTGCCTAGAGTATCTTTTTCTGAAACGACAGTCATGTCAATTGAATAGTTGCCCGATGCAATTATATTCGCTTTTTCAGTTACTTCACGGAAACTGTTATTAACACTGACCAGGGAATTAAAAATCGGCTTTAATTCGTCATTCGTTTTGTCTTCAAGTATATTATTTCCGAATTCACGACTGGCTATTTTTTCTGCTTCTCTGGCTATCTGCGCAATTCGATTGGTTATACTCTGAATGATCCAGAAAGAAATTATAATTGCTAAAATAATGCTTGCAGCAATTAATGCAATAATTAAACTTAATGTTGCATTATAATTCGCATCATTTTGGTCTTTGTCGTTCAGCATCGATGTTTCATTCTTAATGACCAGTTTTTCAAGATCACTTATGGCAGCATCTCTCACACTCATTCCAATCTCACTGGAAATTTTAAAAGCTCCTGTCTCATCATTTTTCATTGCTAAAAAAATGATTTTATTGAGTTCAGGTTTATAACTGGACCAATTTTTCACAAAGACTTTTAGTATCGCTTTACCTTTATCGTCTGCGATTCCATCCAGTTCATTGGTTTTCTTATCTATGAGATCTAATGCCTTATAAATTTTTTCTTTGAAATAATCTTTTTTTTCCGGATTTTTTTCAAGGATAATATCCTTTTCAAATCTGGCGGCATCCAGAACGGCAATCATTAATTCATTGGAAAGGTTCACTTTCTTTGAGGAAGTATCGACAATATTTAATAACCGTTGGTTTGATTCCGACAATTTGTTGGTTGTGAATAATGCAATAGAAATAAGTAATATCAAGATGATACTATACCCTCCGATTAATTTACTTTTTACCGTTAAATTCATTCTGATTTTTTGTTTTGGATATCGATTTCAATTAATAATTTTACTATTTCTTCCAGTGGTAATATGTGATCAGGCTTAAAAGAAGCTATTGCAGAAGCTGGCATAAAACAGGATTCAGCGGTATCAGGATCCTGAACAATCGTTAATCCGCCACACTCTTTTATTCGTTGAAGACCTTTTGTCCCATCATTGTTTGAACCTGTCAGGACCACTCCGATTATTTTTTTTTGATAAGCTTCGGCAGCCGTTTCAAATAAGACATCAATGGAAGGTCGTGCATAATTTACCCGCTCGTCGATAGTCAACGTGAATGTTTTATTTCTTTCAATCAATAAATGATAATTTGCCGGTGCTATGTATACTTTTCCTTTTTCAATTCTTTCTTTCTCATCAGCTTCTTTCAACTCGATATTACTTTTCTCATTTAAAAGCTTTATCCACCTGTTTTCTGAATTTGAACCTATATGTTGCACAATGATAATTGGGATACTGAACTTCTTTGGTAAAAGTGAAAAGATGATTTTCATCGCATTCAATCCTCCTGAAGAAACACCGATAACAATGGCTTCGTATTGCATTAATTAATATTTCTTTTTAAAAATACGTTGTTTTTCATCCAACACAGAGTATTTTTCATTATAATCGGTAAATCGCAAACTTTCTTTTGTTCCCAGACATAAAACGCCTCCCGGTATCAGGCTGTTGTGAAATAACGATTGTACATTATTTTGCAATTTTCTGTCAAAATAGATAAGTACATTTCTGCATAAAATCAGGTTTACTTCCGCAAACACACTATCGGTAACTAAATTATGATTGGCCCACACAATCTTTTTTTTCATAGATTGATTCATTATTACATTATCATCATCGGATGTATAGTAATCCGAAATAACTTTTTTACCTCCCGACAGTTTATAATTCGCAGCATACTCTTTCATCATTTTCATTGAAAAAATGCCTTCTTTTGCACGATTTAAAACCTGTTGATTAAAATCTGTGGCATAAATCGTGGTTCTTTCAAATAGCCCCTCTTCCTGCAATAGTATCGCCATTGAATAGACTTCTTCACCTGTTGAACAACCGGCATGCCAGATTTTTATAAAAGGATAGGTCTTTAAGATAGGAATTACATTTTCGCGCAATGATTTGTAAAAGAGTGGATCACGAAACATTTCAGTGACTGTGATGGATAAATCCTGTAAAAAAGCAGATGCAAATAATTCGTCATTCAGGACTTTAATTTTTAATTCTTGAATATCCTCTATTCCCGACAAAGTCATCCTGTTTAAAATTCGTCGTTTTATATGTGCCTCGGAATATTGCCTGAAATCATAACCATATTTATGATAAAAAGCTTCCAGTAAATCATGGATTTCTAACATCTCTTTTTTACTGTCAAAGAATGTATTTCTCAGTTTGGTTGAACCATTATTTATTAAAATGTGGTTGGAATCGGAAGTTGGCAACTCAGAACAATCCATACAATAAAATTTCAAAATCTAATTTCTTTAAGCAAAAAATGGTTGAGTTCGCTTCAAATGAACTATCAAATATCTTCTATTTGACTTCTTCTTTTATCCTTCAATTGTTTGAAATGGGACGGTGAAAGCCCTGTCACTTTTTTGAATTGATTCGATAAATGCGCAACACTGCTATAGTTCATTTTCCATGCAATTTCAGTAATATTTAACTCGTCGTAAATGATTAATTCTTTTATCCGTTCAATCTTATGATTAATAATAAAATGTTCAATGGTCGATCCTTGAACTTCAGAGAACAAATTTGCCAGATAGGTATAATCATGATCCAGCTTTTCACTTAAATAATCAGAGAAGTTAGTTTTAATCATTTCATCTGAATGATGTACCATTTCAATGATTGTATTCTTAATCTTTTCAATTAAAACGGCCCTCTTGTCGTCCATCAATTCGAGTCCTGAATTAAGTAATGACAATTTCAATTTTTCACGCTGATCAGGAGTAATGGTCTCCATAATTTCAACTTCACCTAAATCAACGACTATAAAATGCAATCCGAGTTTTTTCAACTCTTCTTTCACCGCCATTTTACAACGGTTACTAACCATATATTTGATATATAACTTCATTTGAAATTAATTTTAATTTTAAAGTTGGATGGAATCACTGAAAGTATAACTTCCTTGAAGAAAATTCAATCAAATTCTTGAGTTAATCGAACATAACTGTTTCTATATAGAATATATTAAAAAGTATAAACGCTCAAAGATACGAACTTTTGATCCGAATAAGTTACACAATTCACACATTTATTTTGAGATACTTCACCCATATGATATTAACAAAAAAAAGAGACTTACCTTTCGGGAGTCACTTTTCCAGATCAAAACAATTTATGTTGAGTAGCGGAGTTTTTAAATAGAATGAAACATACCATATTTTAAGTTGCGTGTACAAATCAATTTAAAAGCATTTTACACTTTTATGGCTTCATGATATTCATTTAGTTAAAATTTTCTTATTCTACTTGTAATCTATTTCGTTTTATATCATCGTCAAGAATGGTATGTCGTCTTATTTTCAATTGTTTAAAATTATAAGGTGAAAATCCTGTTACCTTTTTAAACTGGAAATACAAATTAGCTACATCACTGAAATTTAATTTTTGTGTTATTTCTAATATATTTAGTTCCTCATAAATGATCATTTCTTTTATTCTTTCTATCTTTTGTGAAAGTATAAATTGATCAAGACTGATTCCTTGTACATCAAAGAACAGATCCGAAATATATTGAATCTCAAGATTAAATTTTTTACTTAAATAGATATTGAAATCCATTTTCAATGAATCATCCGAAGTAAAAATCAATTCGGACACCGCATTTTTTATTCCTTCAATTAGAATTGTTTTTTCATCATCCAATAAATCCAAACCCAACTTGTGTAACTCTATTTTCAATAATTCGGATTTTTTGCCTGTAATATTTTCCATTACCTCAATCTCACCAAATTCCACAAAAATAAAATGAAGTCCAAGCTTTTTCAATTCGTCCCGAACCACCATTTTGCAACGGTTGCTAACCATGTGTTTTATAAATATTTTCATTCTAATAATTTCAAGTTGTAAAAGTAAACATTCTCTTTACTTGTAAAGTTACACAACATTGATAATGTGTTATATAATTCACACTTTTATAATGAATACAAAATATTTAAATAAAAGTATTCCATTCGATATCAATATATAGTCCGGTTTACTTTTTGATTGATCGATATGCATTAGATTTAAAATACCTGTTTTAAACCGGCAATTAAATTTATACCGGTTGAATATTAAACGATTGAATAAGTAAGGGATTGCTTCCCTACCCTATATGCAAAATGTGTCTGGATTATTCAAGAATAATCCAGACACATTATATTTTGGGATTTAAAATATCAGGCAGTAAAATTTCAGATTCAATTGTCATGAACTATACTTTTTTATAAAAATCAGATCACAATAATACACGATGTAAAAAGCCCTTTAACTATCTTTTGTCTTAAATGACCAGGTAGGACTTATCGCAACTTTTTTCCCTTCATATTTTGCAACTACATACCAATAATAAGTAGTTGAAAGTTTTAACCCGCTTGTTGTGACCTTGAGGAGATCAACATTTTCGCCTAACAATTTTTGGACAGTTGAATTGGACTCGAAAATGTAAATATTGTAAGTTAACTGGAGATTTGAATTGTTTCCTTCAACATTCCAATTGAAAGTAATCGACAAATTTTGATCTACTGCTCCGTTTCCGGGAACAGGATCATACAGTGTAATGGCTCCGATATTAGCTTCATCTTTAAAAAGAAGAAAGTTCATTTGTGTACTTGTATTCACATATATAGCAACTGATAAGGAATTACTCAGATAATCCTTCTTTTTTACATTAACAGCTACATCTCCTTCCAACACTTTCTGAATAGAGAATTTTCCGTTGGAATCCGAGAGTACCGCAATACTGGCAGGAGTAGTCGTGATCATTACTCCGGGAACAGGTAGATAGGTCTCGGCGTCCACTACGATACCGTTAATTGATCCGTAATTTACAATATCCAATTGATTTGTTTCGCAGGATGTCAATATCAGTATGCAAAGCAGGCTAATAAAATGGTTGTAATTTTTCATAAATAACAATTTATTTGTGTTTCATTTTAATAAAATAGACTTTAATTCCCATAGATATGCCCCAACTTATATCGTAGAAGCTACCGGCTCTGGCTCCATCGAAACTGTCGTTTAAATAATAATTCATTCCCGATGATACCGACAAACCTAATTTATTGTTGACCATATACTCGAGTCCAAACAGGCCATTAATTTGTGGGAAATAATTCTTTTTAGACAAACCGACTCCCAACTGGTTTTCATCAAATCCACCCCCGAGACTACAAAACGGAGTGAATTTTTCAAAAGGCAGGAATACGTAGCGTAGTGAAAGATCACCAAACAGTGAATAGTCATCAACTTTGTTTTTGACATTCAAGCCCCGGTATCCAAACTCAAAATCGATATTGAAATGACGGCTGATGGCGGCTCCCAGTAAAAAAGAAGTTTTTGGTCTAAGCTCACTTTTTGAATAATCACCCGAATATAAATTTGAACCGGCATTCGCGCCTACTGTAAACCGGCCCCGATTATTCATATCTAATCTCCTCCCTAACGGATCATCGGATCCATAATTCATACGTTTTTCATCCTGATAATTTGTAAATACGACCGAAGTTGAATCTTTTGGATTCTGCAGTGCCCACAGTTTATCCTTCACACCTTCAATAATAAGGCTTTGAACAGCTTTCTCAATGGCTTCAGTAACACAAATTTCTACCGGTTCATTGTAAGTGAAGCCTGTTTCGGTTTCAAGTAACCGTTGAGCTTTTACATACCGGAATAATCCTGCTGACACTTCCTGCGAAAGAATTGATTTTGTAGTATAAACAGTCTTTAAGACTTTGCCGTTTGATGTTGAGACTGCACGGATATAAATACTTATGCGGTCTTCACGATATTGCCCTGACAAATCAGCACCAAAATATCGTAATCCCGCACCTCCGGTCAGAATATTCGTTTCGTACGAGATAATTCCACCTTCAAGGATAACACCTGCAAATAAAAGAGGCGGTAAAAGCGATTCGGCATTTTGATCCTTTCCTTCGTACTGGGCACGGCTTGAACGGATAATTTTTCGTTCGTTCATTAAATTAGCTATATTTTCGCGCTCAATAGGAACAAACCAGCCTGATTCTTCCAAGGCACGAATTAAAATAGTTGTTGCCCCTTGTGTGACTGCTGTTGACCAGCTCGTACCTGTATCCGATGGTTTGTATTGTCCGGTCTGATCGCGGAACTTATACACTGCAGTAACAATTTTTTCCTGAGGTTTGGGAAGTTCTAAAAGTATTCTTTTGGCAGGTGATTCGGGTCCAATAATTGCCCTTCGGGGTTGTAACGGCTGATGCATATAAGCACCACAAGCCGACAGAAGTGCTGATAACACTACCAATAGGCAATAAATTCTCAACAGAATGGTTTTCTGTAACATGATGATGAATCTATGTGAATGAATAATTAAAAGTAGGGAACAGAAACAGTTGTTGAAGTACCACTGCTATTATCCAAAATGGTAATATTCAATCCGGAGGATTGATTACTGATGTTTATCTGATAATTGCCCAATGTATATGTACCGGCAGTTAAAGCATTTTCGCCAAACTGTTTAGCTACAATTTGTCGCGAAAGTTCGCTTAAAATCTGCTGATTCAGGCTTGTCGTAAAACTCGTTAATGGATCCGTGCTTGCACTGTTGTAGGAGCTTGTGGCGCTGGCAGTTTTAATGTCATTCTGTGCCTGTGCCGAGCTCAATAACCAACTGTAATTGTAAGGGTTTCCGCCAAAAGCGGGATTCTTTGGGGTATAAATGAAATCTTGTCCGTAGGTTTTTCCTGACACTAAGAAAAACACAATAATTAGCGTTTTAAAAATGATTTTCATTGTGAACGGTTTTAAAGATTTATACTATGTGAATTTTAAGAAATCGAAACTCAAAGAATAAATGATTTTAAATTTTAAAATACAGGATTAATAAATACCCGAACCAGCCTGATCATCTCCATTCATTTGTTTAGTAATCTCTGCATAATTTGCCAGATAATTTTGGGCTATATAAATTGCATCAGATGTTTGTGCTTCAATCAACTCTTCCCTGGGTTGAAGTATATCCTGAAATACTATATCATCATTAATTGAAATAACAATCAATGTTGATGTTAATCGAAAGGGTTTTTCGGAAAGGGTGATAGAATAATTCTTTGCTGCCAGGGGTGCTTCCCATCTGTCATAAAACAAATCATAAAAATCTTTCCCAGCTTTTGTTTTCGTATCATCTACCAATAAACCATCAATTTCTATTTCTATTTCAGAGGAATGAACAGGATGCTTTGTCACCTGATTAACGAGCTTGATAAGTGAAGCGGGTATTGGTTTACTTTTTAACGTATCGGCCGGTATTGCCAGTTTCCCTGAAGCGTTTGTTACAATTGGAGATGCAGCAATAAATACTTCTGCACGTCTGTTTGCGGCTCTGCCAGCCTTCGTAGAATTATTAGCGACTGGTTCTGAAAAGTTTTTTCCTGAAATTTCTATCAATTGAGAGGTATTGACTTTTTTTAATAACAGGAAATCGGCCACAGACTGTGCCCGGTTTTTTGATAATTTCTGATTTAATTCTAATGTATTGACTTTATCGGTGTGGCCTACTATTGATATTTTAGTTGATGGGGTTTTAAGCAGGATTTCGGAGAACTTAGTCAGTTCGTCTATCGCCGAATTATTCAACCGGCTCTCTCCAATTGCAAAATGGATTCCCTTGGCGAACTTAACCTTTCCTGGTTTTAAAATGCCATTGTTTATGGTACTTTGTACAGTTTTCGAATCAATAGCAATAACTTTTTCGTTCGTATGATTCGTTGGCTTACTGATAATCGTTTTACTGGTAGGTGTGGGTTTCAATGAATCGACCGGCGTTTCGGAATGATTCATTAGAAATACTGTCAAGACAAAACATGCAACTAAATTCATCATATTATCTCGAAATTAAATATCCGTTAAAATACAAAAAATAAATAGCACTGATTTTACCACTAATCCCATTATGAGATATAGAGTGTTCACTCACAGCATTTTCCTGATTGATATTGATCTTGATCCGGTTACCTGTTCGCTGTATCGACGAATAATTATCTTATTTTCAGTACAAGGACTGGAAATACAATTCATCATTGATTCCAGAGAAAGTAATCTGTCTGATCGAGGCATTGTTATCCGTACCGGCTAAATGATTATATCTCACGAATAACCGGAAAGGGAATGTTACCGTACATTTTAGCATAATTGAATGATCCATTCTGCTCAGTTTTTTGATATAATCCCTGACCTGACTGATTTTGATAAGCCCTATTGTATGCATTTGTTCGCACATTATCAGCATGACTTAGATCGTTATACAAAGTGACTAAATAATTAAACTCCTGGTTATCTAAATTATATGAACCATTTTGAGTTATAAATGCTCCTGCATTTGTTACATTTTCGCCATTAAAAAACTGACTTGCAGCATTATGATTTCTGATTTGAATAATATTAAAAACTTCAGATTCAAAATATTAAACGAATGAAAATAAATCTAAAGAATAATTATTCTTAGAATTTTTGTATATAACATTTTTATTTTATAAATGTTTATAAAAACATACAAAACAGGTACTGTTTTGTATGTTTTTTGTCATTTTTTGTATTATCACTAAAAATAAATATCCGAGGAATGATATAATCAGTTTTACAGAAAACTTTTCTGTAAAACTGATTATAAGTAAGTAAATGGAACAATATAATGTCTTGTTTAATTTCATCAACTAATATGACCTCTCCCCCTGCCCTCTCCCAAGGATAAGGTGATAGAGCCGAGGGTTAATGAAGTTTTATTTAATTGAATAGGACATTATATATTTCCTACTACTTAAGTCTAATTTTTTAAAAAAATCTTTTTCCATTTTTATCAGCTAAAAGGGTTTTACAAAAAACAAGAGAATATCAATCCAACGGGATAAAAAGACAAACAAAATAAATATCTTTTTTAAATAGTTGATTACTTCATCATCATGAGACGAAGTTAAGATCAGTATTAAACGAATCAAATCAGTATCAATGCTCTACATTCATGTCGTTCTTACACAATAAAAGAGGCTACCCGAAGGCAGCCTCTTTTATTGTTTGAAAGATCTAATTTATTATTGTGGAATAACTACTGAGCTCTTTTCAAGCGATACTGCTGTCTGAGCCAATAATCTTCCGTTGACAGAAGCACCGGTTTGTAAATTGATAGCTGTTTGACTTAAAATATTTCCTTCAAAATGACTGGTAGTTCCAAGAGTTACTGCTCCTGATGTTTGCCAGAAAATATTTTTTGCCTGTGCACCACCTTTCAATGTGATTCGAACTGCAGAACTCATTTTCAGGGTTCCGGCAATCTGAAAGATAAAAACATCATTTACACCACCTGAGATAATTATATTTGTAGGGATCACAACTGCAGTTGTGAATTTATACAAACCTGCTGTAAGAGTTTTACCTCCAATGTTACCACCACCTAAATTTAAGAAACCCGGATTTGTACGACCGGCTGCATCTGTATAAGCTGCTTGCATATTACTAACCGCTGTAGTCAACATACTTGGATTAGTTACCCTGCATGGTAGTGGACCGGCAGCATCAACTGTAAAGATACCTCCGTTTACTTCCGGGCATGTTAAATGAATGGCTGCTCCTGTGATTGGACTTGTACCTATACTTCCTGTTACTGACGATTTATAAACATCGGTTATTCCTGATTTCGAAAGAATGGCAAAATTTCCTGCAACACCAAGATTCACTACTTTTAATGATGTCTGACTTTTTGCAGCAGCAACTAGAGTAGAGGCCGTACCTGAATTTTCATTCGTTGATGTTTTGGAAGCCAGACTGGTATCAAGTTGATTTGAACAACTACTCATTAAACCGACCAAAAATAATCCGAGAACCGGCAATACAATTTTAAGTTTCATAAATTCTATTGTTAAGTTTGTGACTTAATTATCACGCCACAAAGATATGGTTCGAGCGCAGGCAATTAGTTACACAAAAAAATTAATTAGTTGCATTATTCACACACTTCGTTCAGTATGATGGCTTTCATCCTACATTCTCTCCATATACCAGTTCAATTCACGTTCGATTTTTTTAAAATTAAGAATAGAATCGATTTTCTTTTCCAACCTCAGGAAGGCCGTTTCACTCTTTACTACGTAATCGAATGCTTTGTGATGCATGCAATTGATAGCAACTTCTATTTTATCCTGGGATGAAAGCATTACAACAGGTATCTCCGGATTGAAAGATTTAATTTTATCCAGTGTTTGAATACCATTCATTGCATTTTTCTCAATCCCATCCAGTTGATAATCTAAGATGATGATATCCGGCTGATGTGACAAATTCTGTACACAAAGTTCTCCGGTAGGATATGTTTCAATTTTATAATCAGAATGTTCAGAAAAATCTATTTCCATGGACTTTAAAAACAAGGCATCATCATCAACCAAAAACAATTGAATTTTATTAGGAGTCTTCATTTTTTCTGTTATTTATATGTTTGAATATTTATTTTAATTCAGTAATGTGTATTTATAAATTTTGAAGAATGCTTTTCACGTTATTAAACATCTTTTCAATTCAATTATTTTAGATATTCAGAGTATTAACGCCTAAATCCAGTGTTAGGATCCAGGCGTCATCCCTAAATTATATCAGTTTACATAGTCTGTTATTTCTGTAACTTAATAAACGTCATTGTTTCCGATATCTTCAATCGGATTTCGTCTTTTAATTTTCAATTTTTTAAAATGAGAAGGCGAAAGTCCGGTTACTTTTTTAAATTGATTGGATAGATGAGATACACTGCTGTAATTCATCAAATGTGAAATTTCAGTAATATTCAGTTCATTATAAATAATCAACTCTTTTATCCGTTCAATTTTATGGTTAATAATGAAATGTTCAATGGTGACACCTTGTACTTCAGAAAATAAATTTGCCAGATAAGTATAATCATGTTGTAATTTATCACTCAGATATATTGAGAAGTTTATTTTCACCAGTTCATCCGAATGATGAACCATCTCAATGATTACATTTTTTATTTTACCTATCAAAACAGATTTTTTATCATCCATCAATTCAAGCCCTGAATTGAGTAACCCAACTTTAAATTTTTCCTTTTGTTCCGTTGTTATATCTTCCATAATTTCTACTTCGCCTAAATCAACGACGATATAGTGCAGTTTTAATTTTTTCAGTTCATCTTTAACTGCCATTTTACAACGGGTACTAACCATGTATTTAATATAGAGTTTCAAAATCTTTTTATTTATTTATTGAAGTATACAAAGATAGTTGGAGTTAAATTGGATTTGTTACATAAGAAAATGAAAGAGTTACGTAATTCACACATTCTCAGTAAGTTTAGTATTAACATACAGATGCAAAGTAATGTCAAGTTGTAAAAATGTGAATTTTATTGATCATTTTTTTATTATCTCAAAATGATTTATCACCAGATTTCATGGTTTTAAATGCTCAAAGTATCACATCAATAGATTGTTCATGATTTCAGCTGTTACTTTTCACTTAAAAAGGATTATAAACCATTATTGAACGATTTAAAGTTTCTTCTAAATGTGCAATTTCAAAAGAACTCAAATTGAACAAAATAGTTGGAAAGGTTCTGGATTTAGATTTCAAATAAAAGGAAAGAATAAAAAGTATAGACCCTGTGTTTTTATTCAAGGGAGTATTAGTACGCAGTATTTGAATAATTCCAATCCATAGATTAAATCTGATAATGTACTCTCTCAATGCCTCCATAGGGAGTTTGGGGGTTATTATTGAAAATACATTATTAAATTTAATGACTATCGGCTTTTGCACCCATAGTTCGTTTTTTTGTCTTTTTGTAATGTTCTGAACAAAGAATCATTATTGGAATTAACTTTTTATCGAGAATTACTCCGTAGGAGTATATACTGTACAACTGGGACATTCCGATTCATCGGAACCCCCAGTTGAGCCTGCGAAACTGGGGGTAATAAATGAAATAAAGTACAAAACTATGAAGGAGTTCACCAACATTATCAAGGCTTTAAGTGTTCTATTCAGTCAACTCCTCTGGAGTTGGGTTGTTTCTATATTCTATTTCCCCCAGTTCCGCAGGCTACACTGGGGGTTATTTAAAGATTACACCTACAGTGTAATTTGTCTCTTTAAATTTGTTTTAACTTCCAATATAGAGATGAATTTACAAGTAATTAAAAGTTGGGAGCTAAAGCCGATAGTCATTTAAAATTTTTTATAGTACTTAAGTATTCGATATTAAACAATGATATATTTGTTAAAATAGAATATTTGTATTCTTCCATTTATTAAATTCCCGACCCCAAAACCCCCAAAGGGGGATTTAAGACGCAGTATTTAAAAAAATACAAGTAGTAAATTAAACCTGATAATGCAATCTCAATGACTCAATTGGGAGTTTGTGAATTACTAATCAAAATAGTTCATTAAATTTTTATAGTGCTTATATATGAGTTAACCGGAAATAAATAAAATTGATTCGGCTGGTTTAATTCTATTTGAGATTCAACACTCAATGGAATAAATGAGAATGTAGTTGGGTCAAAAGTGGAACAAGAATTAGAGTTGCACCTGTCAGAAGTTAATACGAATAGTCGAAGGACAAATAAGATAAGAAATGGAAACTTTCCAACAGTTTATGAATATACCTGTATTTACCTGAAGACTAACAGCCTAATATTGAATATAAACGATTTTCTGCTTTTAGGTCAGAGAATTTCTTTCGATAGCTAATAAGCAATTTGATTTTTAAATCGTTCAGATTTTTATTATGTTGAATTTCCCATACCATAAATTCTCCGAATATCATAAATGTGATTCCGATCATTGGTGCACAGTTGAAAAGATAGGATTTATTTACAGTCAAAACGAATTTATTTGTAATCTTTTCTTCGTTCAGAGAAAAGTATAAATAGATTGTAAAAAAGGTTATTCCTAAACCAACTAACATAAAGTTTATCCCGTCCCGTATCATTTGACTTATTAATTAAAAGAAGTTTCTGGTGGTGTTTTTTTAAGCGACAATAGTAAATATTGAGTCCCTTATTTTTTGTCAAAGGTGATAGTTTTTGCAAAATTAAGTGTTACATTATTTACAAAATAAGTTACAATATTCACACATCAGGTCGCAATTTGTGCATCTTTTGTAAAAAAACACCATGTATTCAATTTTATGAAATTAGATTTCAAAATTAAATTTAGACATTTCCAAAAAAAGGTATTACTAAAGAATACTGTTGGATATCATTCTTGTTCATTATTAAAAAATATTGATTTAAAACAAAAAAAAACGCAACCCTATTTTATAAGATTACGTTTATTAATTTTATGTTTTAATTTATTATTCTTTTACAATGGTATTTCCTGCCATGGTAACGCCACCCATGCGGGTCAATACGCGTCCATCAACAGTGGCACCTGTATTTAAAGTAACGGATTGCATGGCCATAATTGTACCTTTCATAACAGAGGTAGTACCAAAAGTAGCTGAACTACCAACCTTCCAGAAGATATTTGACGCAGAAGCATTTCCTTTTAGAAACACCTTTCTCCCTGAAGTTGTTGTCAGTGAGGAGGCGATTTGAATTATGAATATGGCATTCGCATTCCCTTTGGCATCAAATGTAAGATCACCTGAAGATATGGCCAGTGACGAAGTTGATTTATATAAACCGGGAGTCAATGTAAGACCACCTATATTGCCCGATAGAGTTACGATATCGGTGCTTATTCGTCCGGCAGCATCATTGTAAGCTGCAGTTAAGTCGATTTTGCCCTGAGTAGCTAAATTTGTATTTATTTGAAGGGATCCGGTTATTTTACCAGGAAGGAAACCAACGACTGAAGTTCCCGGGCTTAAACCCACATCTCCTGTTATTGATGTTGCTCCTGTATTTGTAATGGCAGATCCGGCAATGATTGCAAAATTTGACACTCCGGCAAGTTCAACATTACCTTGTATAATGTTTTGGATTGGTATTGGTTTCGGATTATCTGTGTTAGTTGTTACATCGGTTTTACATCCTGAAAAGAATACAACTGTTGCTATAGCAAAGGCTGTAAAATACATTTTTATTTTCATAATTTTTTTAATAATTAAATGTGATTTTCAACTTTGCAAAGTTCTAACTTTTTATTGTTTGAGGAGTTACATAATAAAATAAAAAAATTACACATTTCACAGGTTGATATACAGTAATTAAATCCAGAAAAATTGGAACTGCAATACACTATTCCAATAACAGAATATAGACTTTAACGTGCGGTAAAACCTTTCATGTTTATTGTAAAAATACAAGTAGTTTATTAAAATTCCGTTTGATCATTTGAATAAAATTGAGTCTAATCAGTTCATACTTCATTCTTTTAAAGTTTAAAATTCATGATTTGCACTTTGAATTCTCTGAAATTCGACATGTTTTTATTGACTAAATAAATAAATTCCAATCGGATCTCAGAATAATTTACTCTTATCTTATTCGATAATTTCACTAAAACTTCTTTTAAATTCTTATTGTTTTGTGATTCCCATAATATGAATTCACCGAAAGCCATAATACAGATTCCAATCATGGGAGCCCAATTGAAATGAAAGGATTTACCAAAATGAATAATAAATTCAGACATCAAAAAATCATCCTGTTTTGTAAAATAAAAAACTACTGTAAGAATTGTTATTCCCAAACCTATCAGCATAGTAGTAATTCCATCTTTTTTCATTTGATTTGTTTTTATAAATTGTTATTATTAAGAAATGTTTGCTCTGTGATAATTGTAATTCCAGCGTTTAATTATCACATCACAAAGGTGATACCTTTCATTTGCCAATCAGTTACAATATTCTTGAAAAGAGTATCATTATTCCCACATCTATTAATATTTCAACAACTTAAGGTCTAAAACAGAAAAAAAAACATAACCCAAATAATTATGGATTACGCTCTTTTTGCAAACAGATATTACTCTTTTACAATTGTATTCCCGGCCAGCACTATTCCCGCTGTCCTGGCAAGAGCTCTACCATTAAGAGTGGCTCCCGTTTC
>Ga0302203_1000230_pt1 | contig 24273 bp, 21 predicted proteins | sample II_Fen_E1_1_FD_194576 | JGI IMG/M metagenome (GOLD analysis project Ga0302203, IMG submission 194576) | Peat permafrost microbial communities from Stordalen Mire near Abisko, Sweden - II_Fen_E1_2 | ecosystem: Environmental > Terrestrial > Soil > Wetlands > Permafrost | place: Sweden: Abisko...
TATTACATACCTATATAGGTATATATTATCTATGTAATACCTATGTATTAAAAATGCAATGACTCTGTTTTTAATAAAATTAAAGGTATAATGAAGGTATAACGAAGGGCGGAGAAAGGTAAAGGAAACAGTTGATATGCAGTAAAAAAGACTCTTCAGGTTGGAATGCTTTCAGGAAGAGGAAATCATTTAAAACTATTTTTGCTTAAATGCAGGTATCCAAGATGTTTAAATGCATTCGATATTTCTAATCCTGCCACGTGACCTGAAATTTAAGAGATGAGAAAAATGAAATTGTAATTTGCAGATAACCATAAGCATGGTGGCTTAAAGGCATAAGTGTATCACATAGATATGGTATGAAAAATACTGAATCCATGGTATTTTGAAGTCTGAAGGTTAGATCTATCTTTGTAGCATGAAATTAAAAAACTGATTTATGAAAACAGCTGCTTTTTGCCCTATATCAAATAAAAAGATTGATGAACATATCTCCCGCTTGAATGGCGCATTCACAATAGTATTTCTTGGCGTGTACGCGTTTACCGGCAATATAGTACCGGTGATATTCTTATTAATTGATTTTTCTTTTCGCGCGGGATATTTGTCCCGCTTTAGTCCGTTGGCTTATTTATCAAGGAATATCGCAAAATTATTGCAACTAAAACCCTTACTGATAAATGCCGGACCAAAGATATTTGCTGCCCGGATAGGATTAGTATTTAATGTGGCTATAATTCTGTCGTATATTTCGGGATTAAATAATCTGGCACTTGTTTTTACAGGTATGTTTGGTTTGTGTGCTATTCTTGAGTCTGTATTTGGCTTTTGTGTGGCTTGCCAGTTTTATCCGTTTGTGCATAAACTGATTTACCATTCTAAAATTCAGAAATCAAAAATCTGAACTTTTAATCTGTAACTTAAGAAGGCTATTTTCATTACAAAATGAAGATGGCCTTTTTTGTTTTTTATTTTTTGAATTAATGCTATGATTAATTATAAAAATTTAGATATTTCTGAATATTTAGTTGGTAATTTCATTACTTTTGCTTTTACAAGCTGACAAAATGATTTTTTTTCTTTATCGGTCTGTAAGTATGAATTATGCCTTGTAAATTATAAATTGATAATTATGTATCAGGATTTTAAATTGCATTTACAAACAGAACTGACCAATATCGAACAGGCCGGTTTGTATAAAAATGAACGTGTCATTATCTCGCCACAAGGTGCAAAGATCCGTGTGGCGGACGGTAAGGAAGTGTTGAACTTTTGCGCTAACAATTATCTGGGATTGTCAAACAACCCTTCATTGATAGATGCAGCAAAGAAAGGACTGGATACACATGGTTACGGAGTTTCCTCGGTACGCTTTATCTGTGGAACACAGGATGTCCACAAACAGCTTGAGACGTCTATAGCCCGTTTCTTTGGCACGGAGGATACAATATTGTATGCTGCCTGCTTTGACGCGAATGGAGGCGTTTTTGAGCCATTACTTACCGAAGAAGATGCCATTATCTCGGACGCACTGAATCATGCCTCCATCATTGATGGTGTACGGCTTTGCAAGGCACAACGTTACCGATATGCCAATGCGGATATGACCGACCTGGAAAATCAACTTAAGACATCCCAGGCACAACGATTCCGGTTAATAGTAACGGATGGGGTTTTCTCCATGGATGGAAATGTAACGCCGCTGGATAAAATTTATGAGCTTGCCGCAAAATATAATGCCATGATCATGGTTGATGAATCACATTCGGCGGGTGTTGTCGGAAAGACCGGACGCGGTGTTACCGAACTGTTTAATTTACGCGGACAACTGGAAATCATTACCGGAACACTTGGAAAAGCATTTGGAGGAGCAATCGGCGGTTTTACAACCGGAAAAAAGGAAATAATAGAATTGCTCAGACAACGTTCGCGTCCTTATCTGTTTTCAAATTCCATACCTCCTATGGTAGCAGCAGCAGGCATCAGAGTGTTCGAAATGATGGACGAAACGAACGAATTGCAGGATAAGCTACACGAAAACACCCTTTATTTTGTTGAATCGATGAAAGCTGCAGGGTTTGATATAAAACCAACAGAATCGGCTATTTGTGCGGTCATGCTTTATGACGCCAAGCTCTCGCAGGATATAGCTGCCCGTTTGCTGAAGGAAGGTATATATGTTACCGGATTTTATTATCCTGTTGTTCCAAAAGGGCAGGCCAGAATACGGGTCCAGATATCGGCAGCCCATGAAAGGGAACATCTGGACAAATGCATCACTGCTTTTACAAAAGTTGCCAGGGAGTTTGGGGTTATTGCTTCATGATATTAACTTCGTAGATATTAGCCTTCGGCGATATTGACTTTGTAGATATAACTTCGTGATATTACGAATCAACGAATCAACCAATTAACCAGTCACCCAATTCACCAATAAATCACCAAGAAATGAAAGCACTTGTAAAACTACTTCCCGAAAAAGGTATTTGGATGGAAGATATACCCATGCCGCATGTTGGTATCAATGATGTCTTGATACAAATTAAAAAAACGGCTATTTGCGGTACGGATTTACATATTTACAAATGGGATGAGTGGTCGCAACGTACCATAAAAACTCCTATGACCATTGGGCATGAGTATGTTGGAGTTGTTGTTGAAAAGGGTCATGGAGTCAGGAATATCCATATCGGGGAACGTGTAACCGGTGAAGGCCATATTGCGTGCGGACATTGTCGGAATTGCAGGCGCGGTAAACTTCATGTGTGTGAAAATTCGGTTGGAGTAGGAGTGAACCGGGATGGTGCATTTGCAGAATACCTGTCATTACCAGCTGAAAATGTTGTTCATTTGGATGCACGTATTCCCGATGAGATTGCTTCCATTATGGATCCTTTTGGAAATGCCACACATACTGCTTTGTCATTTCCACTGATTGGAGAAGACGTCCTTATTACCGGTGCAGGGTTGATTGGCATCATGGCTACTGCCATCTGTAAGTTTGCCGGAGCACGAAATATCGTAGTGAGCGACCTGAGTGACTATCGGCTGGATATTGCCAGGAAAATGGGTGCCACTATGACCATTAATCCACGAAAAGGAGAAAGCATTGAACAGGCAGTAAAAAGTTTACACATGCATGGATTTGATATCGGATTGGAGATGTCCGGTTCGTCCATTGCTTTCGAAAACATGATAGAAAACATGTATAATGGCTCCAAAATTGCATTGTTAGGAATCCTGCCAAATACAACTACAGTTCAATGGGATAAAATAATTTTTAAGGCCCTTACCCTGAAAGGAATTTATGGTCGTGAAATGTGGGAAACCTGGTATCAAATGGAGCAAATGTTGATAACAGGAATTGATCTAACCCCTGTAATTACCCACCGCTTTGAAATTAATGACTTTCAAAAAGGCTTTGATGTTATGGAAAGTGCGGAATGTGGTAAAGTGATTTTGAATTGGTAAATGACAACCTGATACTAATTCAATGATTTATTTTGAGTCTGCCATTCTGATATTTAAAGCGTTCACGTCAATACTTCTTAGAATTACTATTTTATTTATTTAGTCTAAGTTTATTCCTGAAACTATTAAATTTGACACATAACACTCCTTTGTTTTCGCAACGGAATCACTGATAGTGTAGTTAACAAACAACACAAATTAGTAACTCTAAAATTCTCAATTACAGAATTATGATGATTTTTTGTGATTCTGTTCCTTCCAAAGTCAGCTATGTGTCAAAAAATAAAGCAACAGGTGAAAACGACAAACCTTGTTTTTTAGACTTAGATATCCCAGTTTGTCAGGTTTGATGACAATAGTTCTTCCAGACGTTGGAAACCTTCATCGACCCCTTTTTGCATGCCATTTTTTACCATTCTATCCCTGTCTTCTGCGGATTGATATAATGCCTGAATAGTAAGTCTTGTCCTGTTGTCTGGTAATGCTTCGAATTTAGCAGTATCCAGTTCGACATGACCCTTCTCAGGAAGACCTTCATATTCCATGGTGCTGATTATACGCTCAGGAACCAGTATTTCGTGATATACGCCATGAAATGCAAATTCCCGGCCATTAGAATCTTTTTGAACAAAACGATAGCTTCCACCATTCCTGGGCTCAAACCTGTCAATTTTTGTGTTTAATCCTTTAGGACCTATCCATTGTGGATAAAGAAACGGATCAATAAATGCTTTAAAAACCTGATCACGATCAGCATTAAACTCCCTTATAATTAAGATCTCTTTAATTCCGGGTTCTATCGTAATCCTTACTTGATTATTCTTGGTTATTGTTGTCATAATATCTCGTTTTTAAAAGAGGGTTTACAATTTTTATTTGTCTCCACATGATTCATTTCAGACTTGAATTATGGCAGATTGAGTATTACTTTTCTCATCTTACTATATTTGTTGATGTTGAATATGCTTTTTTGCTTTTTTGATATTTACAATTTTATTATGTATGATCTAAGTGCTCTTTTAACCGTTTACCCATAAAATAATTCCAACGATTTAACTTATTTTCCCGGGTAAAGTCAGGATTATCCTGAGGAAAACTCTCAATTCCAACTTCTGTTAGCTTTACTTTAGTCAAATTATTCTCTTCTGAAATTTCAAAGGTGACAAGTGATTCTCCAGGATATCCTCCAAACTTCCAGGTGTATGAAATTGATTTGTCATGGATTACTTTTGTAACTTTCCATATATGGAGATAGTCTTTATCATCTGCCTGAACACTGAATTTTGTTTCAAAACCGACTTCGGGTTTAAATGACTTTAGAGTTTCAAAATACCATTTCTTCATTTGGTTTTCATCAGTGATTGCTTTCCAAACTTTATTCGCAGAGGCGTTATATGTTTTTTCGACGATTAGCGGGTTAAATCCAATTAGATGATCTGTAAGCAAAGGAACTGTATTAAAAAAGATATCCACAGCTTTCGGATCAGCAAAGAAATGCATGCCCGAAATAATTTTCCCGTTTTCGATTGTCCATAATACACAGACATCGTGTTCAATATTAATCCCGTCTTCCCTGTTGGTTTTTATATGCTGACATTCTATCAGGTGATTTTCATTCGAAGCAATGATCAACTTCTCAATAGTTGGTTTTGATTTAGCCATGATAGCTTCTATCCTATCAAAAAATGCAATCACTTCATCAAGACCCTTCTTTGTTCCGGCAAGTTTATGCTGACCTAAAAATGACCAGACCACATTTTCATCCATAACTTGTCGTATACCTGTCCGATCTCGTTTTAAATATGCTTTAAAGAAATTGTCAATAAGGTCTTGGTTTTTAGTTGCCATGTTGATGCGATTTAATTACCGAACTTCATTCATTGTTTCTGTCATTTTTAAAACTTCCACGCCCAACGGCAATTGCCGTTGGGGTTAGTGGAAGAATTACCAGTAAGCAATTACAGAATAATACAACTCTTATCTTGAAATTTCCAAAACAATTTTCCCTTTAGCTTTCCCTGATTGACTATAATTTTGTGCTTGTTTTACATCTTCTAAACGGTATATTTTATCAATGACAGGCTTTAGTTGGCCCATTTCAATTAGTGCCCTGAGTTCATTCAGAATATGAGCATTGGGACCTACTGATACATATTCACAACGTACACCGAATCTGTTTGCAGTTTCCTGATTTGGTTTACTGACAATTGAAACCAACATTCCACCTCTTTTAAGCACATTAAATGCTTTTTCCTGATTTGTACCGCCAACTGTATCCAACACGACATCAATGTCGCTGAGACGCTGGCTGAAATCCTGATTTGTGTAATCTATAACTTCATTAGCACCCAGGTTTTTTACAAAATCTACGTTGACATTGGAAGTCGTTCCAATTACATAACATTCTCTGCTTTTAGCAATTTGAATAGCCATAGAACCTACTCCTCCAGAGGCACCTAGAATTAAAACCTGTTGGCCTTTTTTGATTTTAGCTCTATTGATCAAAGTTTCCCATGCTGCAGTACCTGCCACCGGGATTGTAGCTGCTTCATCATAGGAGATGGTTTTTGGCATAAGGGCTACTTCTGTTGCTTTTACTTCAATATATTCAGCATACGAACCATCCCGTTCGAGAGATGGTCTGCCAAATACCTTATCCCCAACTTTAAAGCCTTTTACAGAATCTCCTATCTTTTCAACTGTTCCGGAGAAATCCTGACCCAAGGTCAGAGGTAATCTATGCAGATGCATATCTTTCATATATCCTTCCCTTACCATCCAATCTACCGGATTAACAGATGCAGCATGAATCTTAATTAATAATTCATCAGCTGCAATTTGTGGAACAGGCATTTCTTCAATCCGAAGAACATCAACGTTCCCATACTCATGAATTCTTACTGTTTTCATAATAAAATGTGTTAGATTAGTAAATAAATAATCAAGACTTAATTAAAACTCTCAATTCTTTTCAATTTAATTCCATAACTTTAAATGAATAATCGACTAAAAATACCAATACATATACCTTACTACTGAATTAATTGTTGGATATGAGGAATCTATCAGCTGAAAACCAGTTTTAATACCAATTGTTGCAAAGCCAGATCCTCCCTTTTGATTAATAACCTGTGTAATTATAAATACAATCCCTTTTTCAGAATAAGTCCAATAAACTAAATGAAAATAACCAACGGAATTATCTTCATATTTCTTTTTTGTATTAACGAGGCTCATTGAGGAAATAATTCCTGTAAATTAAAGTTTTAGCCTATTATTCTTTCTGATATTCATAGAAACATTTAGAAAGAAAAGATGTTTTTATTACAGGTTTTTGTTATGATAAGTTTATGAATTATTAGACCTAAGTAAAGAATTAAATGAACTTTAATAATTTAAATATGTAGTTCTTTTTAACGAAAACAAATATATAATAGGTGTGTATATGTCAGTATATAAGATACTTATTCGTAATTTATAACCAGATACTTCACAGCTTATTAATAGAAACTGCTAGATGATCTCTATTCTTGTGAATTCTCATTATGATTTATTCAAACATTAAATCACTATTGTGAAAAAAGATAGATTTGTTTCACCCGGGTTTCGAATTTAACAGAGTCATTATATTAAAATCTTCAGTATGCCATGTTCGAAGTTTGTTTCAATAATCCTGGCCTGTTGAAAACTTTATATGAATACTAACCGTTTTCTATCTGTAGGGTTTAAACAGATAAACAATCTTGTATTTAGACAGATTTATCACTATATGCAAAAGACAGTATTCGGCTGTATTTATGAGTTAAAAAAACAGACGAATAGAAAGTCATGGGTATGAAAGTATGGGATACCCGTTCAATGTATCTTGGATAAATATATTGGAAGAAACATGGATGAGCGTACAAGGGCTTCTTCAAACAGGAAAAGTCAATGTGATCAATGACATTTTAAAAGAACATCAATGGAAACAATCGATTTGGGAAAATGGACCCGCTTGGCACGTTATCAGGAAAAGCTTCCGGATGACAAAGTTCGCTGTCATCTTTGTCCTCATAATTGCATTGTTCCGGAAGGTAAATCGGGGATTTGCCAGACGAGGGTCAACTATCACGGCGAGTTGTATAGTCAGGCTTATGGAAATCCCTGCTCTGTCAGTATTGATCCGATAGAGAAGAAACCCTTGTTTCACTTCTTCCCCGGTATGAGCATCTATTCACTGGCTACGATGGGATGTAACTTCCGTTGCCACAATTGCCAGAACTGGCAAATATCGCAATCTAGCCCAAAATCACACGACCATTACGATTTAAGGCCAGGGGACGTGGTGCAAAATGCAATAGATCAAAAAACTAACAGCATTGCTTTTACATACACCGAACCTACGGTATTTTATGAGTATGCCTTTGATACCGCAAATATAGCCCATGAAAAGGGTCTGAAAACAGTCTTTATTTCGAATGGTTTTATTAATGAACAGCCATTGCTTGATTTATGCCCTTACCTGGATGCTGCCAATATTGACCTGAAATGTTTCGACGATGCGGTCTATCAAAAGTTGACAGGCGGCAGGTTACAACCTGTGCTTGAGACGCTAAAAACGCTGAAAGGTAATGGGGTGTGGCTTGAGATTACCAATCTGCTTATACCCGGATATTCGGATAGTCCGGTTATGATTCAGTCTATGTGTGATTGGCTTGCCGGGAATGGGTTTGTTGATACACCTCTTCATTTCAGCCGTTTCTTTCCGACTTACAAGCTTAATCAATTAACGCCTACCGATGAATCAGCATTAATACTTGCCAAAGAAATAGCAGAAAAGTCAGGGCTGAAGTATGTCTATATCGGCAATATACCGGGCTTGCATGGAGAAAATACTTGTTGCCCGGCTTGTAAACGCATACTGGTAGAGCGTAGCGGCTATGTGGTGAGGAAAAATTTAATTCGTAACGGCCTGTGCGGCTTTTGTAAAGAACCCATTGCCGGAGTCTGGGAGTAACCGTAAGCAACTCCCTGCATATTTTCATACTTATTCATGCAAATAGCTTGCTGCTCTTATTATGAAAATACCGTTGCCGTGAAGATAAAAAGATTTGCTGTTTTCCAACCATCCCAATTCAGTCCGGCTTTATCCTGAGCACAATGTCCAAGGAACTCTTCTTTGCTCCACCCTGTTTCAGTGGCAACCTGTGGCAAGAATACACCGGTGTGATAGCCCTCCTCGATAAAGATACCGTGTTTGCCAAGTTCAATTTCGGCAATGTCGTTAATCTTTTTAAGCGGGGACAGTACCGATATTTCTATGTCAATTTCATGCAGCTCCTCTGCATCCACCGGCAAAAAGCGACGGTCGTGGGAGGCAGCGGAAATAGTCATCTCCTGTACCATTTTGTAGAGAGGCTGATTACCTGTAAGACGGCCTATACAACCCCGAAGTTTACCGTTTTTATGTAAGGATACAAATGCACCACATTTCGTGTTCAGAGTGAATGACAACTGCTCTGTTTCCGCAATGTATGTTGTGTTGTGGCGGCAATGTTCTTTTAATGTTTTGCGGGCAATGCTGAGCAGCGTTTCTTTGTCTGCCCTCGTTAGTTGAAAATCATTCTTTTCGATTCCCTTCTCTGACAGGACAATGCCCCAGTAGCCCACCACGCGTTCGTGTTCTCCGTAATACTTTATGTCACCGGAATTGCAATATTCAATAGCATGGTATTCAAGAGAATCGTTGAGTGTAGTCATGTACAACAGAGTTAATACGGAAGTCCATCCGCACAGGCTGGTTGCCAAATGGGGAATATGCTTTTGTACATTTTCGGACAGAGTGGATATAAGTATATTCGGGTTATTTGCCAGAATAGCATCTTTGGTAATGGCATCTACTTTTACAGCTTCAGTATATTCGGGATAGTGCGAAAAATCAGTGCTGATAATGAACAGATTGTCAGGGTTTAAATAGGACTTCAATACTGAGGCAATCTTTTTACATACCACCGGATCATTGGTGCCAATGACTATCGGTACAATGCTATACCCGGTTTTGAGTACGTAGTGGAGGAAAGGTAGCTGCACTTCAACACTATGTTCTTCCTGATGAGCATCAGTATTGGCTGTAAAGAAGTCAGGGAAGTTTTTTACCAGCATTTTACCAAAATCAGAGTCTACAATTTCTTTCCCATAAGGCATTATGAAGTCACCATCGCAATACACCGCTGCCTTGTCGAAACTTATATGATGTGATGAGGCAATCAGGAAAACCCGCTTGTAGTTGATAGTACCATCAATCTGGTTGAAAGCCGATGCCGCCACTTTCCCGGAATAAATATATCCGGCATGAGGAGACAGAATAGCACGGACATGATTGGACTGTTTTGGGGCAGCAGAGGCAAAGAGATTTTTGAGTTCTTGCTGTAATTTCTCCGGATCTTCAGAATAAAATTTTCCGGCTACAGCTGGCATTCTGTCTTTAGACTTTGACATGTTTCCTTGCATAATAAGATGAAATTATTTATTATTTAATAATAAATGCAGCAAGGACCATAAAGTGGGTTTACAGATATAAAAAACATTCTAACCGATAAAAAAACATTCAATGTAAACAGACATGCTCCTTTTGAAATATAAAACAACTTTGCATCAGTGAAAGTTTATTAAGATCTTGAATGTGAAAGAAAAATGAAGGAATAGAACTGTAACATAATCAGTATTAAAAACCCTTGTCAAACTACTTTTATTTAAGTCGGGTGACAAGGATTTTAATTATCTAAATAGGGAATATACTTGTTGGTATTAATTAATCAGGAAATAACGCAGGTAAGTTCTGAAATTGATGTATTCCTGATTTCCTATTTTTCTTCTTCTTCAAATCTGCTTAATTCATTCAAAAACATAGTTGTATTCCTTACTTTTTTATCAAATAAATTCTTATAACCCCAATTTGCTAAAGAATAACCCAATATTAACGATAAAATGATCCCTATTATAAATCGGGTCTGATGTTCGTAGATATCAAATCTGCGTAGAGCAATTCCTAGAATAGGAATTGTAGAAATGGCAAATGTCGGGAATATATAAAATTCATATTTTTTATATTTCAGATATTTATGCTTAAACAAATTAATCGATCTTTGAAGTTCAATTATAGGAGAATAGTAATAGTCAATATCTGACAAAAGTCTAATTTTCAAACCCGACAAGCAAATTAAAGCTATAGTCATCAAACTTGATATTATTCCCGGAATAAAAAATTTAAGCTCGTTTGAATGTATAATTGTAGCAGATGTAATATATAAGAAGAAAATGACGCCTGTTATAAAAGATATAATTTCATAAGTAAGTGGGGTATTCATCTCTTTCCTGGATTTCTCCAGATTTATTTTTCGCAAAAGCTCTTCATTGAGCTTTAAATTATGAGTAAGCTTTTTGTCATATTGTGCCCATGCACTTTTTAATTCTTCCAGTTCCATGATGTCGAGTTTTTAATTGTTACGAAATTGTTCTTTTAAGACTTTCTTAATCCTGCTAATCTTTGTAGCTACGTTTGTTTCTGAAATTCCAAGAATTTCTGCAATGTCTTTGTATTTATTGTCATCTAGATAAAGCAATATCAGTGCTTTGTCCATCTCATTTAAATTTTCAATAAATTGATAGAGCATTGCAATATTCTCATCCAGTTCAGGAACATCCTCAAAATCGGATAGAGATATTATTGATGCATCGATGGTTACTTTTTTGTCCTTATGTTTATAATCATTCCGATAGAATGTTATTGCCGTATTCAAAGCAATCCGGTAAATCCAAGTTGACAATTTAGCGCGTCCGTCAAATTTCGAAAATGAATTCCATAATTGTATGAGAATCTCTTGCTGCAAATCCTTCCTGTTTTCAGAATCTGAACAATAAGAATAGCAAATCTTGTAAATCAGATTTTGATTTTCCTTAATGACTAAAATAAACTTATCCTTTTCCACTTTGAGTGTTTAATGTTTCTATATTATTCGCAGGAAAGGGTAAAAAATCACACGTAAAGTAGAATATTTTCAAGAAGAGTATTTTACTCTTCTTTCATAAACGCCGTTTTTTTTCGGTGCACTGTTTCATGTTCAAATGCATAAGCTATTTCTTGTAGTACAGATTCTCTCCAAGCTCTTCCGATTTTATGATTTGTTTTATAAAATGCTACACGATGAACGAAAGATCCATCCAAAAGAAGTAAAACTATTCAACTATTTCCTTTTTGCTGTATTCGTCTATATAGATTGTCATTGGTTCAGGCATTATATTCCGGTATAATCCCATTTTAAAATAATACCAGTTCTTTGAAAGATAGCCGCGATTTTCAGAATAGCTTACAATTCCATTAAAATGGACGATCTCTTGATCATTCAGAAAGGCCAGGATTTCACCATTGTTTTGTTTTGAAAATCGTATTTGGAATTTAAAGTCCAGCCATCTATTCCGTATTTCATCTTTCATGGTATATAACGTTACCCTGCCGGAATCAGTTTGAAGTGTTACAAATAATTTGCCGGATTGATACCGGATAGCAACTACCGGACTGTCATCGGAACAGGCTTGTCCTGAAGGACAATACTGTTTCCATTGTGCAATTACCAACCGGGTGCTTACTATCGGAAAGGTTTCAGGCAAGAACATGCTGAATTTGTACTCATATTTCGACCCTTCTACCGAAACCAATGAACGGTCTTCAAGTAATTCGTCCCGTTCTGAAGTTGCTGATGTGCCGATTCCTGTTTCTGTTTTATCCCCTGTATGGATTGTTATCTTTGCGGCACTTTTACCTTTGCGTACTATCGTTGATTGAATTTCAAAGGACTTTATTTCCATTCGATCTGTACTCCATATCTTGCTTAGCTGACGTGTTTCAAAACCATCGGATACATTGATTTGTGCCCTGGTATTCAATCCGATAAATAAAAACAATGCTACAGAGAATTGCCATTTACTGATTAGATTCATAGTTTTGAGTATTAAAGTGTGAAATTTCGCTTCAAATGTACATACTTCTATTGATATAAACAATATTGCATTTATTTTATTGTTTGTCAGTAAGATAATTGTAATAAAAAAACGCACTAGCTCCAATTGTAAGAGTTGTGCGTTCTGGATCATTCTTTCGATTACTCGGATAAATTATTCATCTTGTTTAGATTCAATTTCATCTATCCGGGGAATGAAAATCTTAAGCGTCAACCAGACCAAAAGGTACATGCTGCTGGTAGTGATAAATATCAGGGTCTAGCTTCCGGTGAATTATAACAGCAATTTTTCAGGTATTGACATGTATTTGATCAGGCTTATTGACAGAATTCATGAATCAGTTGATAGGCTTTCTCCTGTTCTGCGGGTGTTTCGCAATAAGTAGCCACGACCAGCTTCATGCCAGGAACCCATAATCTGGAAATCTGTTCACGGATAGTTTCCACGTCTCCCACCATGCGGGCATTTAGAACAACCCCTGTATGGGCAAACTGATGATAAGCCTCGAGATTATTAGTAGCTCCCGGGTCTGTTTGTGGTGAAAAAGCACCATCAGCCATTTTTAGGTCTTTTATCTGAAGTACGGCATTCACCCACCCGGCCCAGTCGCCACAGGAGTGAAATACAGGTCCGCCAAGAGGTGCACAAATCTTTTCCACAACAGGTGCTGCCAGTTCCAGATATTGATCGGGGGAAATCATGATAGCATTATCATCACTCATGCCCAGCCCAGCCCACTTGATGGAAGAAGCGAAACCATGACCCGGCGAAGCTAATGAAGTGCCTATCAGCTTTACTTGTTCCCTGTTAAAACGAATGGATAAATCAGCTAGCCTGTCGAACAACAATTGAACTTTATCAGGCTCCAACAGTAAATCCATAAAGAATTGATCCAGCGGATACAAATGCCCGATCATATTCAGTGGTGATTGTGTATCGGTCAGCGAAACTGGTATCCTGCCTTTCGTTTGATCCATAAAGTATTCAATCATTTCCAGGGTCTTACGGCCAATTGATGTTGCGGCTACTTCCTGAGGTTCATAAGCCAAAACCTCATCAATCGTCGAAAAGCGTGTTTGCAAAGCAGGTGCATTTCCTTCAGGCCATATATAATCGCCGCCAAAAGCGCTGGCGACTGTACCAATCCCGTACCAGGGTTCCAGAAAATTAGGAACATCTGCCTGATAAAGCATACTCTTTTTGAGAGATCCCAGTTGAAGCTCGAGTGATCGTTCCTTATCACGGCAACCATACGAAAAACATTCTCCCACCCGCATACGTCGGTATACCATAATGCCTGCCTTTTTCTGCCAGAAAGTTGAACAGGTTTTGTTCAATTCCTTTGCATAAGCCTCATAGGCGGAAAAATCAAAGTTCTCCGGTTTTATAGGCAAAACTTGTGTGGCTTGTGAGTCGGCTAGTTTATTATTAAATATAGTTGCCATAAAAATCAAGCTAAGTTCTCAGTATATTCCTTTTTTAAAGCCTCTACGGTTTCAAAAATCGTACTGATACGATCATCTGAAACCGAATCATCCATGTTGATGCAACATACACCCGTCAAATAAGGATTACCTGAGTCATGTACCAACCGGATAATTGTTTCCCGAATTTCGTCGCACGAGTGCCTGGTCATCTCTACAGGACTCAACCGTATATTGAAAAATGTTTCCGGTAAATGGGAGCGAAGCTCTTTGACATCACCTCCCCAACCCAGGTCAAGGTAATCGAGGTGAGGGATTTTGGCAAAGCTGGCTGCCATCCTATGCGGATCCGGGCCACAGTAATGAATGCCGAAGGGACGTTTTTCACTCCATTTGATATCGTATGGTAAAAGGAAAGTTTCATAATCTTCAGCTGAAATCATGGTGTGTGAACATTCAGAATGCAGGAATACCGGTTTTTTCATATGCCGCACTCCACGATTTACTGAAATGGAGGTTGAACCTGTTTCTGCTTGCATAAATGAAGTGAATTTCTCGATGACCTGTGCAATTCCATTAAAATAAGGATTTACTTCATCAGGAGTCAACATCATGTCCATGAAGATGTCTTCTCCCCGAAGATCCATAGCTATATTTAAAACCCCACCCCAGTTTATGTCTCCGGTGAGGTAGCCATACTTTTGTTTCAACGCACTTGTCAAATTAATCACCTGCTTAAAAGCATCCGAACGAAAAGCTTTTTCCGGATCTATTTCCAATAACTCTTGATGTGCAGCTAATACCTGGGGCGGATGATTCTCCTGATAATTTACCGTGCAGCCCAACATTTCTGACAGCAGAAATCCCGCAGCCAGATGCACTGCCCCGATCTCTGGACGTGCTGCCACTTTGCGCTGTCCTAAACCATATTGCCCCCATCTGTCGTAAAGGATTTTCTCCATTTTCTGTTCTTCTTCCACCCGCTTCAAAGGATGATAAAAGAAATCACGGTCGAAACATATTTTTTCATTCTTACTCCACCATTCAGGAGCTAGTACTATATCTACAGGAAGTATTTCATTTCCTAAAAATTCATTCATTGTTATGTTTGTATAGTGAATATTGAGTTAATACTTATAAAACGTTTGTACTGAATTAATGTACTAACACCTTGTTGTATTAATTTATGGACTACTGAATTTATACATGAAGACGCAAAGACACAACTATTTTGAGTGATAATTTTATGTTTCTTTGTGTCTTAGCGCAGAAACATTTTTAATTGGTTTTACCGGTTCTATAACACACTCACGGTTCTTTATTTTTCCATGGATGCTTTTTTCAACTCATTCGGCATTTTCTCAATGGCATATCTCAATGCCGTCTGGGGCATAATGGATTTTTTGCTCAGAATGTATTCGAATACTTCCTGTTGATGCTCTTGACAAGCTACTTTCAGCATCCAACCGTATCCTTTCTGGACTAAATCATCTTTGTCAGTCAACAGCAAATCGGCAATTTCAAAGATGTCTTTTATAAACTTCCCTTTTTTTGCTGGTATTATCAACGATACAGCAGAAGCCCGGCGCATCCATCTATTCTCGGATATAGCCATTTCTTTTAGCCCGGCCAGATATTCAGGATACATTTCAATAAATTCTCCCAGCGTATGATTGCAGAGAGTATCGCACGATGCCCAGTTATTTACATAGTTGTTTATCCATTTCTTAAACACATCAAAGTCATTAGGTTGATAATCCTTGTGTATGAAATACGACCAGTTACAAGCTATAAATGACTCTTCTAATGTCTGTGACTGCCACAGTTCATCACACAAACCAAATATTTCTTCTTTTGATTTGTCTTTGATAGATTTGAAATAATCTTTACTCATTTTTCTTACAGTAGCGGACTTTACCCCAAAACTTTGAATTTCCTCTTTAAAAAAATTACGAGTTGATTCCTGAGTCTTTTTATCACTGTTGTTTTCCAGTTCCATCTGAATTTTAGAAATTATATTATCCATATCCATTCTGATTTAAAGATGTATTTTATTCAATTTTATTTAATCGATTGGTGGGGTGGTTAATTCAGTCGCAATTTCTATACCAACTGCAATCTCAGGAAGTATGCCTAACCGGATATAGATTGGACGGATACTTTTTTTGATTTTAGGGAGTTTCCTCATAAAAACAATAGCACCCAGGATACAGCAGACTCCTCCGATTAAAAGAGTATTGGGAGCACCTACTTTACTGGCCAATGCTCCGGCTAATAAACTTCCGAACGGAGCAGTTCCCATAAAGGCCATGGTGTAGAAGCTCATGACCCTTCCCCGTTTATCATCATCCACAATGGTTTGCAGGATGGTGTTGCTTGAAGTCATTTGCATCAGCATCCCAAAGCCGGTGATAAACAGTAGAAATAGGGAGAGTATAAAGTTTGTTGATAAAGAAAACAGAATGAGCCCTAAACCAAAGATAGCGGCAAACCAGGGAATGAATTTCTCGAGCCCTGCTGCGTTTTTCCGTGATGCCATATAAACAGCCCCCATTAAAGCCCCTATACCGGTTGCTCCCATCATAAACCCAAATGTGTGGGAACCACCATGAAGGATTGTTTTGGCAAAAACAGGCATAAGCACTGTATAGGGCATTCCCATTAAACTGACCAGAGCCAGCAATAAAATAATGTACCTGATGGGTATAGACCCAAAGGTATACCTAAAGCCTTCTTTGAATTTTTGGAATACATTGGTATCCTGAATCGCAATTTTTCGTGGGGAAATCTTCATCATAAGCAGAAAGGCTATAACAAACAGATAACTGATGGCATTGATCAGAAAACACATCCCTTCTCCGGTTAGAGAAATTAATACTCCCGCAATGGATGGTCCGATCAGTCGGGCACTGTTCACCATGGAAGAATTCAAGGCAATGGCATTCCCCAGGTCTTCTTTTTTCTCAATCATATCCACCACAAACGACTGCCTGGCAGGCATATCAAAGGCATTGATGATTCCGAGAAAAATACTTAGTATGGCAATGTGCCATACGCTGATTGTTTTCTCGTAAAAAAGAAGCGCCAGTACCATAGCCTGTATTAGTGCCAGTATTTGGGTAACAACCAGTATCTTATGACGGTTCCACCGGTCAATTAATACACCGGCAAAAGGGGACATTAAGAATGTCGGGATCTGACCGGCAAAGCCAACTAATCCAAGTAGGAAAACAGAACCTGTTAATCGATATACCAGCCATGGAACTGTAATACGTTGTATCCAGGTTCCAATAAGAGATATACTCTGACCATAGAAAAATAGACGATAATTCCGGTAACGAAGCGACCGTGCAATATTACGTAGTCCGAATGTATTGACCAGTTTGTTTTTGAAAGATTTTTTTATCATTCTATTTTAAACACAATGTATATTTCGGCATTGTGAGTTCTACATTAATAATAATTACCAGATATAAAGCTTTACTCGTTATCCGGAAACTTAAATCCCCGGATAACGAGTAAGTATCAGGTTTTATTTGCTGAAGTTTTTATTCTTAAAGGTCGATACATCTATCACTTCCTGGTTGTCGTTATCGAATGTGACGTACACACTGTCACCCAGATTTGTTAAGGGGAAATCATTGGATATCTGGGAAGATCCTATAAAAACCTTAGGCATATTTCTTAACGTGAAATAATAGTAAGTATTCCCGTTTTTGACATCTCCGTTTATACGTGTAATAACCGATTTGATAATGTTCTTTTCTGTTTTGCTTTTTGTATTGATCTTGTTGCCCGACTGGTTAAAAGCATTCTTATAAGCCATCAATGATTCCCTCAGTGTATTGCCAACCCCCACAATGGTATAATCTTCAATGGCAACCATGGCATACATTTTTACCAAACCGCCGTTATCCTTCAAGGTCATTACGTAGGTTGGTATGTTATTGATGTTATACGGGATAGGGGAGGAAGCGGAAAACCCTTTTTCCTGCACTTTCCCTTTTGCTGAATTTTGCGCTGCATTTTCGGTAGCACCGCTTTGTTTGTACCAGACTGCTTTTTTCGTACGGGTATTTATTAAGGCAAAACCAACTGTCGATTCATCCGAACCAACTGAAGTTAAGCCGGTATACCAATAGGCATTATTGTCTTCCCCATAAACCATCGATACCGGTTCCGTGATTTTAAGTTTGCTTTCATTCGAGAAGTTCCAGTAACCTTTTACATAATTACCCCAATCATTTAGCTGGGTTTCAATAAATTCACCCGGTTGGATACGATCAACCCATTTAGGCGTGTTTTCTATGGAATAATCGTTAATCTCACCGGTTTGTGCATTGACTATCACGACCCCCTGTGCCTCTTCACCCATAAAGCCTATTGTTTTCTTGTATTTGGTCACTACCCAGTATGGAGTACCGGCATCGTCTATTTCAAACGAATAATCTGTTAAACCAACGTGCCAGTAACCATGGAAATAGAGATATCGTTCCAGGTTATCAAAGAAATAAGCTTCCGATTGGTATTTTATATACACTTTCTTGCCATTTATTTCCTGGACAAGTTTCACATCCCGTTCGTTGCAGGCATTTACCATCACATACCCATTAGTGCCCTGCATGTTTTTCTGCCATTTAAAAAAGCCGGAATGGAGTAGGGGAGCCACCCAATAAAGGTCATTATTTACCTTTTGAATATTAAAAGTACCAAGGGTCACCTGACTCCCAAGAGCTGGTTGAGACCCTAATACTTTATCTCCTAACAATTCTGCCAACGATTGATCGACCACCCTTATTTTATCAATGGATATTGGCAACATGTGAGTTGACAAGTTCGATTCGGTTTCTACTTTCCCGATCAAATCACGATATTCATTGGTGTGCAGTAATGCCCAGCTGGTTAGAACCGGAACAACAGTCATGTAAACAACTATAATTCCTAATAATACCAAGGTTACTTTCCCGGGTTTGCCAATCTTGAATGATGGTGAGTTGTTCCCACTCTGAATAATGCTAAACGGATTATTTAACACTACCCAAATTCCGATTAATACGACAAGCAACCCTGTGAATCCGGTAAACCCAAAACTTACAGTTGGCATATACATGTACGCCAGAATAAATCCGGCAAGAATGACTAAGATAAGATTTCTAACTTTACTCATATTTGATTGGGTGCTAAATGGTTTAAAGATATTAGTTGTATGTTTAAATAACCTCTGGCTTTGAATCAGACTGTAAAATTACAACCTTTTTTTAGTATTCAATTATCTTCAACTAAAAAAACAAATCTTATACGGGAAAACCGGTTGCGAAAAGCGTTATTGCGTTAGGGAAGTATTAGCCGGTTTTAAATTTAAAAAGAATCCGGCTGAACTTCCTTGCAAAGATTCAGCCGGTTTATATCTAATAATTTGGTATTATTACCTGTCATTTGGTTGGAGACTTTTTCATATCTTCAATCATTAGAATAATTTTATCCAGTTTCTCAACTTCAAGTGATTTTAAAAGTATCGATAATGCCTCAATTTCTTTTTTTGCATCCACATTGGTTTTATAATCCTCCTCAGCATGTAACCGGTCCCGGTCGTTTTGCCTGTTTTGGGACATCATAATGATTGGAGCTGCATAAGCTGCCTGGGTTGAAAACAGCAGGTTGAGCAGGATAAAAGGATATGCATCCCAATGATAGAAAAAGGCTATCAGGTTCAATGTCATCCAAAGAATTACGATAAGAGTCTGGATAATAATAAAACGCCAGGATCCCATTCCTTTAGCTACTAAATCAGCCACCTTTCCTCCAAAGCCTAATGTCTCGGCGTGTTTAGCATGCCAGTTATTTTGTGTGCTCATACTTAATTTATTTTTTCAACAACAACTGCTGTTCCATAAGCCAGTACTTCGGTTAGTCCATTCATAACATCATTGGCATCGTATCGCATATTGATAATGGCATTACATCCCAATTCCTGCCCGTGCTTTATCATCAATTGAAATGCTTCTTCCCGTGCATTTTCACATAGCTCTGTGTAAATTGCGCTTTTGCCACCAAAAATAGTCATAAATCCTCCGGCAATGTTCCCGACAATGCTTCTTGAACGGACGGTTATTCCACGAACCAGCCCCAATTGTTTTACCACCCGGTACCCTTCTAAAGAGGTACTTGTTGTAATGAATGTTGTTTCTTTCATGTTTTTCTATTTAATAGAATTTATTTCGATTAGAATGTTATTAAATTAAGAATCAAAGAAATAAGAACAACCACTAAGACACTAAGTGCACAAAGAATCACTAAAAGTTTCTTATAATAAAGGTCACTAAGATAAAAACACACGTGTTTTTATTGTTCTAAATCAATGATTTTCAAATTGGTTGAGAAATAAAACATGAATGTTTTATTCTTCGTGTTCTTTTTGTTTTTAGCAACAAAGAATATCAGTAGTTTTAAACCTTGTTCAACTGAGTGTTCTTAGTGACTTAGTGGTAAGTCTTTTGTTTTCAATTTCATAATAAATTAATCTGAATAAAGTCTAATGTTTATAGGCTGAATTTTCAATTATTTTTTTTAGTATCACAAATAAAATTTTCTTTTTATGACTTGATCTGCTTAAACAAACAAAGTTCTTTTCTATCACATTGGATGCCGAACAGAGTCTTAATCGTTTCCTTATTTCTTTCTTGAACGAATCATGATTGTCTTTTTCTGAGGCCATCATACCTGAATACTATCAGGCATTTAATTACTAACAACAACATCATTTTTGAGATGGCTGTACTCAGTTATGGAAAGAATGTTTCCATCAGGATCCTTAAACCATGCCACCTTTACACCTCCCGGAGCAGTCCATATACCGAAATCATCCTGTTCAATATAATTGTATCTTTCAAAGATAACTCCGGCCTTGCTTAATGAACCCATGGTGGAAAGCAGATCATCAACATCCCACCCTAAAACCGTAAAAGGTTGAGGGGTCAATTTGTTTACGGTGCTTATTCTCAATAAGGCTCCGTCAGAGTAGAACTCCATCCCGAAATGATCCTCGGATAGTAACGCTAAGCCCAATACAGTTGTGTAGAACTCTTTGGCTTTTTCGGGTGCAACAGTCGGTATGAATGCTTTTAATTTTTTATCTCCCAACATACTGTCAAAATTTTAGTGTCTGCTATTCTTATCAATAATATTAATTGCATTAATAATAACAACCCAAGAAACTAAAATGTTGATATCTTATGCTCTTTTGTACCTTAGTACCTCAATTCTTTCACCATCCTTTAAAGTTTTTAATTCACCTGTTACCTTATAAAACAGGTTGAACTTCATATTCGAAATTCAACCTGTTTGAAAGATTAATAATTTTGTTTTTTGAGCATTACAGTCTACCATTCGATAGACTACCATTCAATAGATCAACTGGTGTATAGACTGTTAATATAATGATAGTTCATCTGAATTAATTGAATATCAATATAGGCTTGTTTTGCCTTCCAATGGATTGATATTATTCTTTGGATCTGTCCAGTCTACTTTTTTGGTGGGATCGATACCATTGATGTATTTCTCAATATTGGTATAACCGTCGCCGTTTATATCGCCATTAGCAATTGATGGTCCTTTTGGATTGATACCATATTTAATTTTCCAGGCATCAGGAATACCATCACCATTCGTCATCTTATACGGTTTTCCGTTGTATTCCGGATAACCGCCTACCTGGCTGATATCGGTAATAATACCTTGTTTGTAGGAGTCCGGTTTCAGGCGACGGGTCTTAAATTGATAATACTTTTTTGAATCCGCTTTCTTGTCGTAATAAACTTCACCTGTTCTCACCTGGTTTATAATATGTTGGTCAACAATATCACGTTTTGGCAAATCAGCTCCTGCATTATCTAAAACAAAATTATAGGCTTCTTGTGCTGTCATAATCGGGAATACAGGCATAAGAAATGGTTTGTTTACTTTCATGACAGGGAAATATTCCTTTTTAGCATCTTCCAGGCTGATATCAGCTCCTTTTAGTGTCCGTAATTGTACACCGCCATCCCAATTGTCTTTTGTAACCTGTTCATTCCCTTCCACTATATTTCCCGTAACATAAAGTCTTCCAAATTTTGCATGTTCCAGTTTACTACGTCCGTTGGAGGAAGGTTCAATGATACGGTATTTTACACGTAATTCTTTAGGTGTAGCAGGTCCCGCTTTATAATAGTTGTTGATAATATTGTATAAGGCGGTATAATCACCACCATCTACCGTACGATTCACCCAATTATAAATTACATTATTGGCAAAATTGTATATCCCATTCCAACCAATAGATGGATTGCGTCCGGTATTATTAGCCCAAAGATTTCTCATGAAAGAACAGTTTTCTCCTCCGGTAGTACTACCGAAAGCGTGGTTGTAAATGTCCAGACCCTGAGCAGAAATAATATTCTGAAAAGTAATATTTACCACCGGCAGTTTGTTTAACTCGCGACCGGTCTTCGGATCGAATATGTGGCGGTAGAAGGATATGTTTTCATCCAATCCCCAGGAGCAGGAACAGTGGTCGATCATAATATTTCCAATAGGATTGCCCCCTAATGCATCATCGCGATCCCCCACATCGGTTGATCCACGACGGAAACGCATATAACGTATTATTACGTCGTGTGTATTTACCTGCGTGGTAAATCCTGCAATACAGACTCCATCGCCCGGAGCTGTCTGACCGGCAATGGTAATATAAGGAGCACGAATCTTTAACGCAGATTTCAAATGTATAATGCCCGAAACATTAAATACAACTATACGGGCACCGCCTGTTTCGCAAGCTTCCCGAAAGGAGCCTGGTCCTCTGTCATTCAGGTTGGTAACCACGATCACTTTACCACCACGTCCACCAAAGGTATAAGCACCACCTCCCATTGCTCCCGGGAATGCAGGAAGGTCGGATTGTGGCAGATCGGTTGGGCGGGCTGCCCAGTCAATATAGGGTTTACCTTCTCTTGCTTCTTTCTCAATAATGGGTAATGCTTTGGCCCAGGCAATTTCCGATAAGCTGTCCGCTACTCTTCCATTTTCCTTCCATATGCGACTTACGCTGTCGGTAATGGTTGGATACTGAGCTTTTACCGTTTGCATGGTTGCAAACACTAACGCCAAAAGCGTTATAAAAATGGTTTTTTTCATTGATAAATAATTTGTTTTTAAATGAATGTATTTTATTTTGATGAATAATATTTTAATTCGTAAGAATATTAAGCGGGTGATTCTAAAAATGTGTCGCTGTTATGGAGTATCAATAACATTTAGCACCCATCAAGGCTCATCTATTTTACTATGTTTTTTTTAACGAGGCTTACATTGTACTGTGCAAAAGCGATATTGGCAAGTAATGCCAATACCGGTAAATTAAATGTGATTCTTATTTCAACTGGTTTCAGTATGACAATTTTAAATAAGAACTTCCACTCGGAACAATAAAATAAATAGCTAAAATTAAATGAGTAGGATACGATTTTTTAAATACAATCGTGTAGAATAGTTGTGATAGTAAATCGGGGTAGATAATGTGTAAAATGAAATTTCTGTGATAGGAATTTCATTGAAGATATGAATTAAAGCAAAGGTGTGATCAAAAATTATTTTAGTTGAAATGTCTATCGTCTGGGAATTGTCCGGTTGGATATAATAACCGTAATCATCATCAAGGGTATTTCTGATATAAGCAGAGTTTATTTCACATGCCGAAAGCATGAAAAATAAACCCATAGCAGCCACAATGATATGTTGGATTATTCCTTTCACATCCATATGACTTCTTTTTCCGTTTTTTGTACTCTATAGCTGAAGAATCATATCAGCTCCTTGATGGCTTTAAACAACACTACTTCATACTTGGCTAACGTATTGCATTTCTTTACCTGTTTAAATACTTTTCGGCCATCTTCAAATCCTTCGGCATGGTATTCCCACATTTCTTCCAACCGGCGCAGTATGTTTAAATCGCCTGAATATTTTTCTTTACAACGTTCCATAACCGAAATATGAAATGCTTTCAACATGCTCACTTTTTCAGCCCTTGATAAATCCTGCTTCCTGATTTCGGCAAGTAAAAAAGGGTTTTGCAGGATACCCCGGCCTATCATAATCCGGCTGATACCGGGCATAATTGACTGAATTCTTTCTATATCTGCCATCTTTACAATATCGCCGTTATAACAGATGGGATGTTTTAACATGGGGGCATAGCGTGCAAAAGCCTCCTGATCCACTTCTCCCTTGTACATTTGTTTGCCAATGCGGGGATGGATAATCATTTCCTCAATAGGGAAGTCATTAAATACAGGAATCAGCGGTTCAAATTCGGTTGCACTTTCTTGTCCTAACCGGC
>Ga0302203_1000231_pt1 | contig 24266 bp, 12 predicted proteins | sample II_Fen_E1_1_FD_194576 | JGI IMG/M metagenome (GOLD analysis project Ga0302203, IMG submission 194576) | Peat permafrost microbial communities from Stordalen Mire near Abisko, Sweden - II_Fen_E1_2 | ecosystem: Environmental > Terrestrial > Soil > Wetlands > Permafrost | place: Sweden: Abisko...
CCCGATAACAACTACCTCTGATTTTACAGGTGCATTTAATCAGTCAAAAACTCGTGAGGAGTTTATGAATTTGATTAATCATCATGAATGAGATAGAATTATTATTCAGGTATCACAATCCGGTCTCCCACTATGTGGGCGATCTGGTTTCGTATGTTTTGCAAGTGTTTAATTCGTATCATAGCCTCTCTCAACTTTTCCATATCTGAATAGATAGAGGGATCTTGTAGACTTTTTTGTGCGCGTCTTAATTCATCTTCAACGATTACTATTTTGTAATCAGATAATACGCGTGGTATTAATTCATGTAAATTGTCGACATCTGTGGCTAGTTCTACACCTCCTCCTCCTCGAGTGAATATTTTACTCAGCGTGTATTGGTCACTGGCAAGATTACATGCAAGTGAACTTATTGCCATGTCGGGATGGTTTACAAAGTATTTTTCACAGCAGAAGTTTTCATCATGCAGGTGGCTTATTGCATCTTCTAACATTTGTTGATGTAATGGCGAGCTTAATATTAATTCGTCCCGCTTTAAATCTTGGGCAATAAACTCTGCAACAGTTAAAGGTATAAGGTCACCTTTCTCATTCTGGATATTGATCATTATCTTTTCTCCATAACGCACAAGCATTTTCATTATTAGCAATTCATTTGGAGACGTTGGCTCTTGTTGATCGGTTGCTAAATTCGGCTTTAATGCCTCTGGAGCGGATTCTGATTCTTTTTCCAATTCAGGTGGAATTTGTTCCTGAGTGACCGGGATATTTGGTGGTAATGGCGTATTTTCAATAGCCTCCTTTTGACTTGTTATTTGTTCTTGTTGAAGCCTTAATGCTTCTCTTTGCCTTTCGATTCTTTCTTCTTCCTTGATTTGCTTTTTCTTTTTGCTTACTTCAATTTTAAGAACTTTCTCTTCAATATGCATTACTTGGCTTGCATCTTGAATGTACATTTCTTGTTTTATTATATCTGGAATTTTAGCAATACTACTCAGAATTTTAGCAATCAGGTCAGCGCGTTTTATTGGGTCTTTTGCTTTTTCACCATTGAGTTGAGTGGCTAAGAAAAGAATAAAATCCTGTTCGTGTGTTTTGATATATTCTTGATATTCTGTAGAATTATGCTTCTTCGCAAAGGAATCAGGGTCATCATTATCAGGAAGCAGCACGATTTTTACGTTCATACCTTCTGTCAAAATTTTGTCTATACCTTTGTTTGATGCTTTTATTCCTGCAGCATCTCCGTCATAAAGCAATGCGACATCATTCGTAAATCTATGGATAAGATGAACTTGTTCCTGAGTTAAAGCAGTCCCTGACGATGCAACAACATTTTCAATTCCGCTTTGATGCATTGATATGACATCTGTGTAACCTTCAACAATGTAGCATTTTTTTTCGCGGCTAATGGATTGCTTAGCTTGATACAATCCGTATAATTCGTTGCTTTTATGGTAAATCGTTGACTCCGGAGAATTTACGTATTTTTGATTGACTCCTTTTGTTTCAGGATTTCTTACACGTCCTCCGAATGCCACCACTTTTCCAGAAAGAGTGTGTACTGGAAACATTACTCGGTCGCGGAACGTATCGTAGAGTGAATGATCTTTCCGTTCTTTACATAGCCCGGTTTTTATTAGAAAATCAGGCTTATAACCTTTGCTTATTGCTGCTTGCGATAGTCCTTCCCATTCTTCAGGTGCATATCCCAGTTGAAATCTTTTTATGATATCATCCCGAAATCCTCTTCTACGGAAATATTCTAAGCCGACGGCTTGTTCCTTACTTGGAAATGAATTCAGTTGTTCTTGGAAATAGGTATTAGCAAATTCGTTGACAATAAACAAACTTTCTCTCTCTTTCTCTGCTTTTTCTTCTTCTTGTGTTCGTTCGTGTTCTTTTATCTCTATTCCATATTTTTTTGCAAGCCATCTTAATGCATCATAATATGATATTTGTTCATGTTCCATTAGAAAATGTGCTACATTTCCACCTTTGCCGCAGCTGAAACATTTGCATATACCTTTTGAAGCAGAAACGCTGAATGAAGGAGTCTTTTCATTGTGAAATGGGCACAATCCGATATAGTTTGCGCCTCGCTTCCGTAATGTGACAAATTCAGAAACCACTTCTACAATATTTGCAGTGTTCATTATTCTTTCTATGGTGAAATTATCTATCATCTTTTGTGCATTTAGCTTTATGCAAAGATAGCACCTTTTTATATATACATTGCATAAATTATAGGCTTTAATTTTTCCCATATCTTATGGCATATAGGATCAATGTTTGTAATAAATACAGAAAGTGTAAAACACCCTTCATCCTTCAAACTCATACATTTTCATTCGCTTATGAATGAACGAGTGAAGGATGGACAAAAATTAACACATTCATTTCAATCCTCATTTCTTGTTATCGGCTGGCATTCATTTTTTTTGCTTGGATTGAATGAATCGCAAGATCCATAACACCTGAAATACAGAAAGTGCATATTACCCTTCATTCTTCAAACTCACACATTTTCATTCACTTACGTATGAACGGCTGAAGGATGTACAAAAATTAACACATTCATTTTAATCCTCATCTCCAGTTATCGGCAAGCATTCCTCTTTTGCTTGGGTTGAATGAATCGCAAGATCCATAACACCTAAAATACACAAAGTGTAAGGTATCCTTCATCCTTCAAACTATCACATTTTCATTAACTTACGAATGAACGACTGAAGGATGGATAAAAATTAACACATTCATCAAATCCTTTTTTCCGATTACCGGCGGGCAATCATCTTCCTGCCCGCCTGCGTTTGCCTAAGAGTCGGCGTGTAGTTTCAGAACTACAGGCGCGTAGCAGAGTAAGAGCAGAGCAGTAGTTGCAGGATTACAGGCGAGCAACCGTCAAAGTGAACTGTATGTTTTGATAAACCGACCTGTTTGAGTCTGCCAAAACATACAGTTCATTTGAGTAATCGAACAAGTTGAGATAATCAAAGCACCCATTGATTTTGTCAAGATCTCAGCCCTTTGAGAATAGGAAGGTGAAGGCAGATAGAAAATTTGTAGCCTTCACTCATTCACTCGTAACGCATTAATAGTAAACGAGTTTGAAGGTGAAGGCAAGTTTGCAAACATTGTGCATGAAAGGAAGCGGAGGTTTCCCAAACCACACCTATATAATAGGTGTAGCTTTGAAGATAAATGAAGGGTACTTTCATTCGCTTAAGAAAATCCTCTCTGTATACATATATGTATATGGTTCCCCGAATATGGCAAGGATGAATGATAAGCCAACCTTATAAAGCGGCAAACATAAAGAAATTCCCCCATCTTGAACGATACAAATGAAGGGAGAAAACGAAACGGAGCCTTCATTCGTTCATTCGGCAAGGCCGATGAATAAAGGGAAAGTGAAGGATGAAGGGAAAAAACAGTTTTCTGATATTTGAGGGATAGAGTAAAATTTCTATGATGCTAAGCAAATAAATCTTTAGCCTTCATTCTGTAAATAACCTTATAGGGATGCAACGGATGAGTCAAAGTCTTTTTCCTTCAAACTTGTTACTGCGAGTTGTCCACCCGTCAATAGCGAGTTTCCCACTCCATAACTGCAAGTTTCCCAACCCATAGTAACGACGCAAACAACTCTTAGTAACGACGCAGACAAGTCATAGTAACGAGTAAATCCGTTCTCTTAAGCAATATCAGAGAAAATAAATAACGAAAAGCGAAAAAAAGTTTTGTCGCTTAAATAAAAGAGTATAAGTAACTTGTGTAACAATGCTGTAATATTCTAATAAAATCCAGAAAAAAAGAGGTAAAAAGATTTGGAGGGTACATATAAAGAGAGTACTTTTGCACCCGCTTCCACAGGGAAGCAAGCGTAAGAAATGACATATTGAAAGAGGAAACGGGGTAAAAATGATTGAGCCAAGAAGACTCTCCTTACAGTTTGCTGTAAGCAGCCTTCCAACAAATACCTTCCTAGAAAAAAACTTCAAAAAAAGTTTTACTAAAATTAGGAAGTAAGTATAAAAAGTGATTACCTTTGCAACCGCTTTCGGATATAAAAATTCGAGCGTGAATCGTTCTTTGATAAGATTACATAAACAATTAGTAGTACAAGAAGCATGTGCGAAAAGAGATCTCCAGCAATGGAGTAACTTAACGTACATGGGTAAAAAAACAAACCGTCAATAAATTAAAGTTATTGATAAATCTTGGTCCTGAACAGAATTAGAATCGTGAGGAGAATATCCTTACAAACATAAAGAAGAAATTCTTACAATGAAGAGTTTGATCCTGGCTCAGGATGAACGCTAGCTACAGGCTTAACACATGCAAGTCGAGGGGCAGCATGATTCCAGCTTGCTGGAATTGATGGCGACCGGCGCACGGGTGAGTAACGCGTATCCAACCTACCGTATACTCAGGGATAGCCTTCCGAAAGGGAGATTAACACCTGATAGTATCTATAGACCTCATAGTCTTAAGATTAAATGTAAAGGTATATGATGGGGATGCGTTCCATTAGATAGTAGGCGGGGTAACGGCCCACCTAGTCGACGATGGATAGGGGTTCTGAGAGGAAGGTCCCCCACATTGGAACTGAGACACGGTCCAAACTCCTACGGGAGGCAGCAGTGAGGAATATTGGTCAATGGATGAGAATCTGAACCAGCCAAGTAGCGTGAAGGATGACGGCCCTACGGGTTGTAAACTTCTTTTGAAAGGGAATAAAGTGTGGTACGTGTACCATATTGTATGTACCTTTGGAATAAGCATCGGCTAACTCCGTGCCAGCAGCCGCGGTAATACGGAGGATGCGAGCGTTATCCGGATTTATTGGGTTTAAAGGGTGCGTAGGCGGACGCTTAAGTCAGTTGTGAAAGTTCGAGGCTCAACCTTGGAATTGCAATTGATACTGGTCGTCTAGAGATTACATAAGGTAGGCGGAATTCGTGGTGTAGCGGTGAAATGCTTAGATATCACGAAGAACTCCAATTGCGAAGGCAGCTTGCCGGGGTACATCTGACGCTGAGGCACGAAAGTATGGGGATCAAACAGGATTAGATACCCTGGTAGTCCATACAGTAAACGATGAATACTCGCTGTTGGCGATACACAGTCAGCGGCCAAGCGAAAGCATTAAGTATTCCACCTGGGGAGTACGCCGGCAACGGTGAAACTCAAAGGAATTGACGGGGGCCCGCACAAGCGGAGGAACATGTGGTTTAATTCGATGATACGCGAGGAACCTTACCCGGGCTTGAATTGCAACTGAATAACTTAGAGATAGGTTAGCCGCAAGGCAGTTGTGAAGGTGCTGCATGGTTGTCGTCAGCTCGTGCCGTGAGGTGTCGGCTTAAGTGCCATAACGAGCGCAACCCTTATTTTCAGTTACTAACAGGCAATGCTGAGGACTCTGGAGAGACTGCCGTCGTAAGATGTGAGGAAGGTGGGGATGACGTCAAATCAGCACGGCCCTTACGTCCGGGGCTACACACGTGTTACAATGGTAGGTACAGAAAGCTGCGAAACTGCAAAGTGGAGCTAATCTCCAAAACCTATCTCAGTTCGGATCGAAGTCTGCAACTCGACTTCGTGAAGCTGGATTCGCTAGTAATCGCGCATCAGCCATGGCGCGGTGAATACGTTCCCGGGCCTTGTACACACCGCCCGTCAAGCCATGGAAGCTGGGGGTACCTGAAGCCCGTAACCGCAAGGATCGGTCTAAGGTAAAACTGGTAACTGGGGCTAAGTCGTAACAAGGTAGCCGTACCGGAAGGTGCGGCTGGAACACCTCCTTTCTGGAGTGACCAAGACGACAGGTTTGTTAAGAACCAATTCTTGTGCTACGAAAATTGTTTATAAAGATATTAACGATCTATGACATGTTGTACAAATCAAAATAAGTAAAAGAAAGAAAGTAGGAAAGGGCGTATGGTGGATGCCTAGGCTCTCAGAGACGATGAAGGACGTGATAAGCTGCGAAAAGCCACGGGGAGGTGCAAATATCCTTTGACCCGTGGATCTCCGAATGGGACAACCCACCGAAGCGATTCGGTATCAACTTTACGTTGAAGTTAACGCAGGGAACTGAAACATCTTAGTACCTGTAGGAAGAGAAAATAAATAATGATTCCCCTAGTAGTGGCGAGCGAACGGGGAAGAGCCCAAACCAATGATGTTACGGCATTGTTGGGGTTGTAGGACCACGAGATCTAAAACGAATCGCGAGCAGAATATACTGGAAAGTATAACCGTAGAGCATGAAAGTTGCGTAAGCGAAACGAATTGTGGCAGTAGTGTAATCCTGAGTAACGCGGAACACGAGAAATTTTGCGTGAATCAGCCGGGACCATCCGGTAAGGCTAAATACTCCTGAGAGACCGATAGTGAACCAGTACCGTGAGGGAAAGGTGAAAAGTACTTCGAATAGAAGAGTGAAAAAGTTCCTGAAACCATGCGCCTACAAGCGGTCGGAGCCATGTTAAGTGGTGACGGCGTGCCTTTTGCATAATGAACCTACGAGTTACCGTTACCGGCAAGGCTAAGTATGATGACATATGGAGCCGAAGCGAAAGCGAGTCTGAATAGGGCGACTAAGTCGGTAGAGGTAGACGCGAAACCAAGTGATCTACCCTTGACCAGGATGAAGGTTAGGTAACACTAACTGGAGGTCCGAACCAGTAAGCGTTGAAAAGCTTTTGGATGAGTTGAGGGTGGGAGTGAAAGGCCAATCAAACTTGGAGATAGCTCGTACTCCCCGAAATGCATTTAGGTGCAGCCTTGCGAATGAATTATATGAGGTAGAGCGACTGATAAGATGCGAGGGCTTCATCGCCTGTCAAATCTTGATAAACTCCGAATGCGTATAATTTTAATCACAGGAGTGAGGGCATGGGTGCTAAGGTCCGTGCCCGAGAGGAGAAGAATCCAGACCATCAGCTAAGGTCCCGAAATAATCGCTAAGTTAAACTAACGAAGTCAGAATGCAAAGACAGCTAGGATGTTGGCTTGGAAGCAGCCATTCATTTAAAGAGTGCGTAACAGCTCACTAGTCGAGGATTTTGGCATGGATAATAATCGGGTATAAGCGATTTACCGAAGCTGTGGGATATGTAAATATCGGTAGGGGAGCATTCCTAATGCATAGAAGGCGAAGCGTAAGCTTCTCTGGAGCGTTTAGGAAAAGCAAATGTAGGTATAAGTAACGATAAGGAGGGCGAGAAACCCTCCCGCCGTAAGACTAAGGTTTCCTGATCAACGCTAATCGGATCAGGGTTAGTCGGGTCCTAAGGTGAATCCGCAAGGAGGAATCGATGGCAGAACAGGTTAATAATCCTGTACTTCTTTAAAGAGTGAAGTGGAGACGGAGTAGTGAAAGTGTCGCGTACTGACGGAATAGTACGTTGAAGGGTGTAGATGTCGATTCCGGTAGGCAAATCCGCCGGGAGAGTCGAACCTGATAGTATACCGCGTCCTTAGGGACAAGGTAATAGCACATGTAACCAGACTTCCAAGAAAATCCGCTAAACGTTAATGTTTAAAGAACCCGTACCGCAAACGGACACACGTAGTCGGGTAGAATATACCAAGGCGCTTGAGTGAATCACGGTTAAGGAACTAGGCAAATTAACCCTGTAACTTCGGGAGAAAGGGTCCCCAATGCAAATTGGGGCGCAGTGAAAAGATCCAGGCAACTGTTTAACAAAAACACAGGACTGTGCTAAGTTGAAAAATGAAATATACAGTCTGACACCTGCCCGGTGCCGGAAGGTTAAGAGGAGAACTCATCGCAAGAGAAGGTTTGAATTGAAGCCCCGGTAAACGGCGGCCGTAACTATAACGGTCCTAAGGTAGCGAAATTCCTTGTCGGGTAAGTTCCGACCTGCACGAATGGTGTAATGATCCGGATACTGTCTCAACCGTGAGCTCAGTGAAATTGTAGTATCGGTGAAGATGCCGATTACCCGCGATGGGACGAAAAGACCCCGTGAACCTTTACTATAGCTTAACATTGAGATTGGGCAGACGATGCGTAGGATAGGTCGGAGGCTTTGAAGCAGGTACCCTGGTATTTGTGGAGCCGTTGTTGAAATACGACCCTTTGTCTGTTTGATTCCTAACTCGCCACGTGCGAGGACATTGTTTGGTGGGTAGTTTGACTGGGGTGGTCGCCTCCAAAAGTGTAACGGAGGCTTCTAAAGGTACCCTCAAGCCGTTTGGTAACCGGCTGTAGAGTGTAATGGCATAAGGGTGCTTGACTGGGAGACAGACAGGTCGATCAGGTAGGAAACTAGAGCATAGTGATCCGGTGGTTCCGCATGGAAGGGCCATCGCTCAAAGGATAAAAGGTACTCCGGGGATAACAGGCTGATCCCTCCCAAGAGCTCATATCGACGGAGTGGTTTGGCACCTCGATGTCGGCTCGTCACATCCTGGGGCTGGAGAAGGTCCCAAGGGTTAGGCTGTTCGCCTATTAAAGTGGCACGCGAGCTGGGTTCAGAACGTCGTGAGACAGTTCGGTCTCTATCTATCGTGGGCGTAAGAAATTTGCGTGGATCCGACACTAGTACGAGAGGACCGTGTTGGACAGACCACTGGTTTACCGGTTGTTCCGCCAGGAGCACCGCCGGGTATCTAAGTCTGGATCGGATAAGTACTGAAAGCATCTAAGTACGAAGCCGGCCACAAGATAAGATTTCTTTATAAGGGTCGTCAAAGACGATGACGTAGATAGGCTGCAGGTGTATAGGTAGTAATATCACAGCCGAGCAGTACTAATTGCCCGTAACTTTCGTCTAACAACTTGCTTATTTTGATTTGTACTTGCATGTCAGCTATTCAGGTGACTATAGCATCAGGGTTCCACCTCTTCCCATTCCGAACAGAGAAGTTAAGCCTGATCACGCCGATGGTACTGCGTAACAGTGGGAGAGTAGGTAGTCGCCATTTTATTAGAACGAGGAGAGTAAATCAACATTGATTACTCCCCTCGTTTCTTTTGTTTGTAAGTTGCCATTCTATCCAAAAAGAGATGTGGATTGATAATGTAGGTGATATTGCAGACTTTAATTTCACCTCTTTGATAATGTATATGAGATTGAGTGCATTAAAAATTCTATATTGGGAAGAAGACTTGAACTTTTTATTTTTCAAAATATTTCATTTTCATAATCAATCTTTCGCAGTTTATTGTAATATCTGTTTCGTTGTTTAAACATCTTATCGAAGTACTCTATTTCGGAATCTCTATAGTCAAAAATAACAGGTGGTTGTTGTGAACGTTGTATTCTTCCTATATATTGTACTAGTTTTCCTTCAAAAGCAAATGGATAGACAATGAAGAGGCATTCTAAAGAATTTATATCAGTACCTTCTCCAAAGAATTGTCCGGTTGAAATGATAATTTGATAATGCCCTTGCTTAATTTGTTCAAGCTTACTTTTGCGACTACTTTCTGAATCGTCACCAGATAAGGTGATTGTTTCAAATCTATCTTTTAAATATTGATGTAATACTTCTATGTGAACTTTTCGTTCTGTTAGAATAAGAATTGATTTGAACCTATTTATATTTTCGATAAGGTCATTAACGATCAAGTTATTTCTATGTGTGTCAAAAATGATAGTATTTGAAAGCAACTCATAATTGTCTGTTTTATTATCATAAGGAATATGTAAACCCGTCTCTCGGATATTAATTTCAATTTTTTGCTTTTGTAACTTTAGATAAGTCTGTTGTGATAATTCATAAATGATGTTCCCGATGTAAATATAAATAAGATTTTCATCGTTATTCTTGCGGTGAGGCGTTGCAGTCAATCCATAAAGGTAATAACTATTAAATTGAGTAATGACCTTCCGAAATGATTTGGCTGGTACATGGTGGCATTCATCTACGATGATTAAACCAAAACGATTGGATAGATGTTCCAATGACTTTTCTCTAACAAGTGACTGAATCATTGCTACAGTTACAATCTTCCCTATTCGCTTTTTTTGATTACCAATCTGTCCGATTTCACGCTTGGGAATGCCCAAACAGTCTTGAATCCTGTCTATCCATTGGTCAAATAATTGTTTGCGGTGCACTAGTATTAAAGCTGGTTGCTTTTTACGAGCAATCAATTCTAATCCTATAAATGTTTTTCCAGAACTTGGTGGTGAATAAATTACTCCAAAATCTTTGTTTTCTGTTTTTTCAAGTGCTTCTTCCTGATAAGGACGCAAAGTAATTTTTGATGTTATTTTTATCTCCTCACATTTTTGTCGTTCATCAATGATTTTTATAGGTATATTTTCTGAACGACAGAATTGAATGAGCGTGGAAGCAAATCCTCTTGGAATAATTACTTCATTTTCTGTTTCTTTTACTAGCTTGAAGTACTTTTCTAATTTATAAGCAGTTCTTCCTATATTTTGTTGAATGAAATAATCGGCATTTAAAAAATTCAAATGCTCTTTTATAAAGTTTGTTAGTTTTTGATTTATTTGTGCCTTTCTCAAATAGACTTCTCCGCGTATGATAATTTCCAATTCAGCTGTTTCTGATTTTTTGACGGAAGATATGGTATTGGAAACTGTTTTACCCGTGAGCTGAAGAAATAATGCTTCTATTTTTTGTTTGGGAACTTTTTGTATGTGCGTCATGTATTCCCATTGATCGAGAATAGGAGTCATTGTATTAGTATCTAAAAAGCAAGAGTTTCCTTGTTTGATAGAAAATCCCTGTAAGGGTAATGCTATTAAGTTACCCAACCCTTTACCAGAGTGAGTGTCTTGATTAGGAAATATACGGTCAAAGCTAGGCTCTTTTTCAAAACGTGAAATAATATCAGCTTTCATCAGCAAATTGAACATTAGACCTCGGCTCAAAAAAGCCGAGATATTCTCTTCAAAGAAAATCCAAAGATGTCCACCATTGCCCGAACGGGAGCGTTCTATAGATGCTGGCAATTCATATTGTTCACAAATGTTATATAAGCGTAGAATACTCTCTTGCCAGTTCCCATCATCAAAATCTGCAGCTATGAAGTAGGATGTATTATCTTCCATCAAAGGATATATTCCGATAGTCTCTTTACCTTCTAAATGATTCTCAATTGCAGTATTATCAAAAACTTTATATTCTTTTTTGCTATAGTCAGCAAAAGATCCCCCTTGCGCTTTGTGTCGGTTATAGTCACTCCAATCAACTTTATAAGCTGGCATATATCCTCTTTTGTTTTTTTTCTCCCAGCGAACAGCATACACGTCTGTTCGCCCGCGGAAAAGCATTTTATATAATTCTATTTGATTAGGCTTAATCATGAATGTAGCTTCTATTCTTTAATTAACCAATGACGTCTTTCTTTTCTCCTTTTCTTATAAATTTATTCCTAAATGATTCTGGCATTTCTTTGGCTGATAATATTCATCCGTTTGATCCAGGGGATATTAATCATGCATATTCATTTTAATCATATTGTTCATGGCATTTTGTTTTCTATGATCAATTTTAATTAAAGTGGATGCATTACTGCAAAAATCAAGCGTAAATGTACTTGGTAAATTTAAGAAGAACTAGCTTTATCGGTTAAATATTTGCATTTTATTTTAAGGAAAAGAATAAGCTTGCAATCCCAATGCTTTAATATTCTGTGTTCATTTATTGCCTATAAGGCTTTATGTGATGGAAAATAGTTCAATACTTTTGGAAACGCACCTTGCTGATCGGTAATAATTTTAGATTTTTGTATCTGTTTTGATAGGGGCAACCATTCGGAAGCCGTATCAACAGAACGTAATGGATGACGTACAACGGAAAAGTTTGTTTTTATTCACGAGCAAAAGAGATGACAAGTTTGTGGTGTTAAATAAGTAAATTTCCACACCTGTTAAGTTCTTTATAGTTTGTTCTCAAACCTCAGATTATTACTCATGTTGATAGACTGGAATCGAAATAAAGAGGAAAGCCCTTTTATTTTGAACCACAGTTCCTTTTGTTCCCTTTTTGATTGTTGCTATGGTAATTGTTCTTGCCTTTGAACGATGTGTTGGTTCTTGGGCTGTATAATGGTGCACTACCAAATTTAATCGGAACAGTCAATTTATGAATATCTTTACCTAAAAATTTTTCAATAATAGAGAAAGAACTTTGCTCTTTCTCATTAACAAAAGTAATGGCGACTCCATCTTTGTCGGCTCTTGCTGTTCGTCCGATACGATGTACATAGTCTTCCGAGTCATGAGGAACATCATAATTGATAACCACACGTATATCATCAATATCAATGCCGCGGGCTACAATATCTGTAGCAACTAGAATATTTATTTTGTCGTTTTTGAATTTATGCATCACTTCGTCTCGTTGCATCTGATCCAAATCAGAGTGCATCTCACCAACATTTAATTTCATTGATTGCAAAGCTTTCGCTACCTCTTTTACTTTTAGTTTGGAGGATGCAAAAATGATACATTTACTTGAATTATTTTCTTTTAAGAGTTCGCGTATGATGTTTAACTTCTGATTCTCATAGCAGATATATGCATTCTGTAATATTTTCTCAGCAGGCTTGGATACAGCAATTTTTACTTCAGCCGGATTGTGTAAAATATTCTCTGTTAGTTTCTTTATGTTATTTGGCATTGTCGCTGAGAATAAAATTGATTGACAATGTTTTGGTAAAAACTTCACAATTTGCATGATGTCTTCGTAAAATCCCATGTCAAGCATTCTATCTGCTTCATCTAAAATGAAATAAGAAATTTCAGAAAAATCGACGTAACCTAGATTAAGGTGAGATATTAAGCGTCCCGGAGTTGCAATTACTACATCAGCTCCTTGTGTAAGTCCTGTTTTTTCTTGTCCAAAGCGTGATCCGTCATTTCCTCCATAAACTGGAACGCTACTAAAAGGTAAAAAATAAGAGAACCCGTCCATTTGTTGATCAATTTGCTGTGCCAACTCACGTGTAGGAGCCATTATCAAACAATTTACTTTTTTTTCAGGATGATTATCGTGTAATAATCTACTCAATATAGGTAAGAGGTAAGCTGCCGTCTTACCTGTTCCGGTTTGAGCTACAGCTAATAAATCACGTCCTTCTAAAATATATGGAATGGCTTGTTCTTGTACAGGAGTACACTCGTTGAACTGCATTGCATTAAGAGCATCTATCACCTCTTTGTCTAAATTCAAGTCTGAAAATTTCATATGGTATGTTTGTAAATATTTGGACAAAGGTACATAAAAATTATGTTATATGACTGTATGTGTTTGAAAAATATTCATTTTTCATTTAACGTTGTTTAATGTATAGTTTGTGAATCTATGAAATTAAAGCTTTATTTTTGCAGATGATTATAAAATAAGGACATTTTGTGCGAAGAAAAATTTAATATGTCTATGAATTTTGCTATAATAGCTATTTTTGAGGTATAAAAGAATATGTATAATGAACTATTGATGTAAGATAAATTTATGAAAAAAGGAGCATTCCAATTAATTCCTTGTATGCTGCTGGGTGCAGCGATGTTTACAGGATGTAGTAATAATGATATTTATGATCCTAATTATTTGCAACAGTTGGCAAAGGAAACTTTCCCTGTTAAAAATATAGACCCTAATCAAACGTGGCAAATGGTTGGTACTGCAACAGCTAAAGTTACAGTGAATGAGATTTCTGGGGACACTTATACTATAAAGATATATGATAAAGATCCTTTGGGTGGTGGCTCGGCTTCACTTTTAGGAAAGGGGACGGTCCTAAGTGGTAACACATGGACTGGAACTATTGATTATCCACTAGCTGATACAACTCTATATGTTACATGTGTAGATTCAAAGGATAGGCGTGAAGTGATTCCTACAAAATTTACAGATGAAGGCACTGTTAATATAGCCTTTGGTTCATCGGCTACTAAAACAAGAGCATTAACGCGAGCTGTGGGCGATTTTACAGATCCCGATATAGCAGCAAAGCAATCAGAATCATATAGTGCCACAACCATAAATACTATGTTAAGTCAAGCTACTGATATTAGTACTGTTAGTGGATATGATATAGCAAATAATGGAGCGAATAGTAATAATTACTATAAAATTACAGGAGATGCTACTTATAATGTGACTGCGGGTAGTCCTAAATCTGGCACAAAAATAATCGTTCAAGGGACATGGACACCTAATTGGCAAAGTTTAAATGATGGTATAGAAATTATAGTTGCGAGTGGAGGTAAAATAGTTCTTAATAGTGCATTGACTTTTAATGCAATTTCTAGTAGTGGTCTTACTGTTTTAGCAGGTGGCTCAATTACAGGGAGTGGAAGTTTGATTTCTAATGGAAAGAATACATGCTATAATGGAGGTACTATAAATTTATCAGACGCAACCTTTAACTCAGGAGGAACGATATATAATGCTGGAACTCTGACTTTAAGTGATGCTTTGACATTAAATACCGGAGCAAATTTAATCAATTACGGCACAGTCTCAATGTCTTCTGGTATGATTTCAGTTCCGGCTGGTGGTTATACTTTTAATGCAGATGGCGCTTCATTGAATGTAAATAGTTTACTTTTGAATACTTCTGCGGTTTTCATAAATCATAGTAGTATTTGTATTTTAGGTTCTGCAAATGGAAGCTATGATAATGCGAATTTCTATAATTCATGTAAAATGACTGTAAACGGAACTTTAAATTTGAGTAATTTAATACAAAGTGCAGGAGGTTCTGTTCAGTGTAAAGATTTAATTCTTCATGGTGCGACGGTTAATTTGGGAGCGAACTCAATATTAAAAGCTACAAATACTACATCATTGCAGAGTTGTACGGTTTCTGGTCCTACTGATGGACTGACTCATGCAATCTGTTTTTTAGGTAATGTGAATCAGGATGGTTATGGACCGAAGAATGAATTTTCAAATTCTTTGTATGTTGATGTAACGTCTCATCCTACAGATCAATATGGATGGTGGAATCAAACGGTAACATTTGATAATGGTGCTGTAGAGGTTGGACCGAATGAGGCTAATTATCCAATTCCTTCTAGCTCATGTTCTATCGGCTATGATCCAACAGGAACAGGCGGCAGTGGAACCGACAATCCTCAAATTTATACCTATGCATTTGAGGATATGACTAAAACCGTTGGCGATTATGATTTCAATGATGTGGTGTTGAAGGTTTCAGCTCCTATTAATGGGAAAGTAACTGTGAAATTAGTTGCTGCCGGAGCTACAAAAAATTTGAAAGTACACTTCAATAATACTAAGGCCAATCAAGATATAGCGTTGTTTGATGACAAAGAGGTTCATGAAGCTATGGGAGCAACTGCTGGAACAATGATTAATACAGGAAAAGGGACTGGTTCAGTTGTGTCTCAGGATATAAATGTTGGAAGTGATTTTATGATTAAAGATAATGGCGATTTTTATATTGTGGATACAAGCAATAATAACGAGGTACATATTCCTAAATTTACCGATGGGTTTAAAGCCGGTGATGTACCTTATGCAGTTTGCGTCCCTAAAGATTGGCAGTATCCTTTAGAAAATATAGAGGTGATGGATGCGTATAGTAATTTTGCAACATGGGCACAAGATGTAACAAAAGATTTGGATTGGTATAGCAGTCCTGACGCTTCAAAAATATACAAATGATCTTTGGATTTTAGATAAGTATTAAAAGTCCGGACTCTGATGTTCGGACTTTTTTGCTATATTTCTTATGACTCTTTTACATGATTGCTCTTTTTTTGACTATTTTTTTTATATTTGCGAATAACAAATTGTGATATGAAGATGATGAAGACTAATTCAGTTGTTACGTTGATATTTTTAGTATGTTTGTTATCTGGCGTTTATAGCTTAAGTTCGTGTCGTGATGCTAATATGTTTGATCCTGAAGCATACGCACAAATGTTGACGGATAGTTTCCCTGTTAAGAATATAGACCCAAATCAAACTTGGCAAACTGTGGGCACTGCAACGGCAAATGTTGCAGTAAACAAGACTTATGGTGAAATGTATACAATAAAAGTGTATGATAAGGATCCGATATTTAATAGTTCAGCAATTCTTCTGGCACGAAAAGATTCGGTAGTTAGTGGAAATACGTGGACTGGAACGATTGATTATCCTTTAGCAGATAGTGTCTTATTTGTTACATGCGTTGATAAAAATGCAAGGAGAGAAGTAATTCCTGTGAAAGTGAAAAATGAAGCTATTTCTGTGTCATTTGGTACTGCAACAGCTTCCACAAAGACTCGTGCGGTTGCTACTCGGGCGAGTGGAGATCAATATCCGATTTCTACGATGTCGGCTCCATATTCAACTTCTGATATTAATGGAATGTTAGCTAAAGCAACTGAAGCGAATGATGTAAGTATTGTGAATGGTGGTCACGATATTGGGAATAAGGGAACGAATGCTTACAACTATTATAAAATAACCGGAACTTTTGGCGATGCATTAGTTGATGATAGTCCTAAATCAGGAACGAAAGTAATAGTTTCTGGTACATGGAATGTTCCTGCTAATTTTACCATACAAGGAGGATTAGAGGTTATTGTAGCTAGTGGCGGAAAGATTGTTCTTCCATCAGGCGTTTCAATCTATTCATCTTCTTCAGCAGGTGTCATAACGGTATTGAATGGTGGTAATATTTCAGGAAATGGTCAAATTAATATACAAACTTACAATAATCTGCTATATAATGGAGGTAATATTAATGTTTCAAAGATCTATTTTTCTTCATATGGGGGAGAATTGTATAATGCAGATGGAGCATCATTAAGCTTGAGTGTTCTGACTTTGGACAGTAGCGCTAAATTAATAAATCAGAGCAGTGATTGTACGATTGGCGATATGGATAACTATAACTCTATCGTTTACAATGCATGTAGAATGACAGTAACCGGAACTTTAAATTCAAATCTAATAATTATTGGATCGAGTGCATCGCTTCAGTGTAAAAACTTATATGCTTCAGGTAGCATTGATTTAAATCCAAATGCCATTTTGGATGTGACTAATTATTCAATTTTAAGGGGCGTATCGATTGCAGGTCCAACGGATGGAACCAATTATGCAATATGCATGTTAGGGAATATTTTGTCGCAAGACTCTAATTCGGTTACGAGTTGGGGCTCTTCTGTTTCAAATTATGTGTATGTAGATGTTGTGTCCTATCCAAACACATCGTGGTGGGGAGGATATTTCTATTCAAATGTAAGTAATCATGCCGTATGGGTAGATCCGGGTTGCGCTCCGTTGACTATATCCACCTCTGACTGTACAATAGGATATACTCCGAAAGGAACAGGAGGAGACACAGGTAACGATACTAATTTTTCGATGATTTATACTTTTGAAGACAATTATCCTCAAGCGGGTGATTATGATTTTAATGATGTCACATTGTCTGTAAGTAAAACCAAAATAAGTGATACATCCGTGCAGTTGCAATTTACATTATTGGCAGTAGGAGCTAATCAACAAAATGGAGCAGCTCTTCGTATAAAGGGTATAAAAGCCGGTGATGTGAAAAGTTCTAAATGGAGCAGTTATGGATTCTCAAGTAGTGGTAAACTTGCTGATGGAAATTGGGGATTAGGCACAGGACGAGTTTCTTTGTTTACCACTCCAAGTTATAAAGGTGTTTTGGATAATACATGTGCAACTTCATCCGATCAAGAGGTGGTGGCCCCATTGTTCAATGATGCTCATTATGCATTACTTGGAACGCAGACAGCATACAAAACTCGTTATACATATAATACGGTTGTGGGTGGATTTTATAGTGCACCCAAAAGTGCAACGTTGTTGATTACTACAAATTCAAAATCTGCAGCTGATTCTATAACAGCAAAGAATTTGGATGTTTTTATCACCTATAATAAAAATAATATAAATACACATTTAGAGGTACATACCTATTTGTGGAAGACTGATGCTACGGCGAATGGCTATGTATTCCCGGAAGAAGAGGCTGCATTAAGTGGAAAAGCTATTTGGGCAATATGTGTTCCGAGTACATTTAAATATCCGGCAGAATTTGTCGGCATAGAAAAGGCTTATCCTTATTTCCAGAACTGGGCTTCAAATATGTCAGTATACAAGAATTGGTATGAAAATTATTATAGTAATAAAGTTTACTCGCATTAATTAGTAAGTGATTAAAAGGTAGATACAGCTTGTTATCCTTATTATTAGGTATTGGTTTACTAATAATTACCTAATAATGACGATTGCAGGTAAACAATATAAGGCTTAATTTTGTAATTAAATAATGATGAATATGGATAAGCAACAAAAATATGAGGCAAATGATAAGATGAGTGACCTCATATGTGACAATTATTCTTTGTTACAGGTCATGTGCCGTTTTGGAATTGTGCTGGGATTTGGAGATAAGACGGTGAAAGAGGTCTGTGAAGAAAATGAGGTTGACTGTCATACATTTTTGGCTGTAATCAATTTTATGGTAGAAGGTTTTACACGAATGGAAGACGATGTTGAAAGTCTTTCTATTCCAACTTTGATGAAATATTTAAAAAGTAGTCATGATTATTTCTTGAACTTCTCATTACCGGCGATACATTCAAAATTAGAGGTCGCTTTGGATCCTACAGATCATGTGGCTGCGTTGATATTGAATTTTTTTGATCAATATCAACAAGAAGTCAAAAGACATATGTTGTATGAAGAGAAAACCGTATTTAAGTATGTAGATTCTTTGCTTAATGGATCGCCGGTGCGAAACTATAAAATCACGACATATTCAAAACATCACGAACAAGTTGAAGAAAAACTTACTGAATTAAAAAACATCATGATAAAATATTATCCCGGTAAACAGAATAATAACTTAATGGTAACGGCACTTTTTGATATCTATTTAAATGAAGAGTGGCTTGATGCGCATTGTAAGGTAGAGGATTACATGTTCGTTCCAGCTATTATCCGATTGGAAAGGGGACTGGTAAGTAATGAAAAATAAAGAACTGATTCGTGTTGCAGTAGCAGAAAGCTCGGTAATATTGCGGAGTGGCATTACAGCTGTAATGAAGCGCCTACCGGATGTAAGAATCCAGCCGGTAGAAATCCTTTCAGCAGTTTCATTACATGATTGCATGCAAGCGCAGTCACTTGATATTTTAATAATTAATCCTAACTTCGACGGATTTTTTGATATTGAACGTTTCAAGCAGGAATATCATATTTGTGTAATAGCATTGGTGTCGTCATTCATGGATAACGCGAGTTTAAAGAAATATGATGCCACCATTTCTATTTTTGATGACATAAACAGTGTCGCTGAAACAATAAAAAATCTCCAGAATATTCATGCAGAGGAGTCTGATGATGAGCATGAAAGTTTAAGTACTCGTGAGAGAGAAATCGTTGTTTGTGTGGTGCAAGGCTTGACTAATAAGGAAATAGCCGATCAACTATGCTTATCCATTCATACGGTGATCACGCATCGACGAAACATTAGTCGGAAATTGCAAATCCACAGCTCAGCCGGTTTGACAATTTATGCCATTGTTAATAAGCTTGTAGATATAAATGATGTTAGAATGTAAAAAAAATAATTTGATGAAGAGTTATCAAGTAAAACAAGTGATTGTCATGCGCAAAGATCTGAATATGCGCAAAGGCAAAATGGTTGCACAAGGAAGTCATGCCTCGGTAGATGCTCTGTTGAGTATGTTTAGTTGCACTCAATCGGGAGATGAAGTAACTTATGAACTTAAGTATAAACCGGATGCTATGATTGCCCAATGGATGGATGGGTCATTTGCAAAAATATGTTTGTATGTAAATTCCGAACAAGAATTATTAGATATATATAATAGAGTACGTACAGAGAAGCCGGAGATTCCTGTAAGTCTGATTACTGACGCAGGTTTCACAGAATTTCATGGTGTGGCAACAAATACTTGTATTGCCATCGGACCGTATTGGGATAATGAAATAGATGAATTTACAGGTTCATTGAAATTATTATAATTGAATGGATGAGCAAGATGATTTTCAAAAAATGACAAAAATAGGATGATCTTTAAATCATTTATATTATTTTTGTTCAAAAAATATTTGGAATGAAATATATTCTTGCTTTATTAAGTTTAATAACTATCCTGAGCACATCATGTGTCTCTCAAAAGGAGATTGTTTATTTTCAAGGGATGGGACTTCCAAACCAAGATTCTGCACAATATAACATCAAGATTCAAGATGATGATGTCTTAAATATATTTTTAAGTACAAAAAGCAAAGAATTGCTTGAACCGTTTTATAATAACATGGTTCTTGGAATGAGCAAAGATCTTAGATCAGCATATACGATAGATACAGAAGATGCCCCTGACTATAGGGTGGAGCGAGACAGCACGATCATACTTCCTGTATTAGGTGTTGTGAAATTGGGCGGATTGACCACAGACGAAGCTTCAAAGGAAATTGCACAGATGGTGAAAGATAAAGGATATATTCATGATCCGATTGTCAGAGTGAAGTTAAAAGGTTTTACTGTTTCGGTTATGGGAGCAGTAAAGCATCCAGGTGTTTACACCGTGAATGGAGAACGTGCCACTGTGCTTGATGCGTTATCTCAAGCGGGTGATTTAAAAGCGTCAGGAAAAAGAACGAATGTAGCGATTCTTCGTGAATATGATAAAAAACGTAGTGTGAAGAAAATAGACCTTACAAAAAGAGAGGTGATAAATTCTCCTTACTACTATTTGCACCAACACGATGTTGTGTACGTAGAAGACAATGGTGTTTCATCAGCGAGTGGTAGCCCATTTTACAATTTTATAAAATCGAATCAAGCTATTTTTGGTGTAGGAGTTTCCTTAGTTTCACTGATGACGTCTCTTTTGGTTCATTGAAAGTCTTATAATCCTTCCATTTAATATGCGTAAAAAGGTCTATATAGTATTCCTATTCCTTATTCTTGTCCTACATCCTTTTTTATATGGGCAAAATGTGGAATATCAAATGTTTGACAATATATCGATGGAGAATAAATTCTCTTCAGTATGTTGTTTCACACAAGACTCAAAAGGATTGGTATGGATTGGTTCGGAGAAAGGACTGTTCAGCTATGATGGTTACGCTTTGCAGCAACATTTTACTTTAGGCACATCTACCAATACTCGAATTTATTCCGGCATATTGGTGAATAACAAATATCTTTATTTAGGCTCGGATAATGGCATTCTTATATATAATTGTGTCACAGACAAGTATGAAAAGACACCCTCAATTTTACCGACTGACGTAAGAGCGTTATCATTGAGTGGACAAAAATTATGGATTGGTACTCTTAATGGTTTGTATATTTATGATTTGCTTGATCATAAAGTGCAACGTCTTGACTCAAAGCGCTACAAACAATTGCCCAATTCTACAGTTTATTCTATTTTGAAAACACACGAAGGAGATATGTATATCGGCACTTATAATGGTTTGTGCTATTATAGTGCATCGCATAAATCCTTTTTTCGAATACCTTTGACTCAGCCACATTGCAATAATATTTTCGTTAATTCTTTGTTAGAAGATAATACACGTAAATGTATCTGGGTAGGTACGGAAGGGGCTTTGTACAGATATGATAAGTTGTCGCATAGAATAGAAGAAATTACTCAACTTTCAGGAAACTCCATGAAATCGCTGGCTCTTGATGGAAATGGAAATTTGCTGATAGGTACTGATAACGGATTGTATGTATACACGGAACATGCTCCTTTACAACATATTTTGCATGATGCACGTAACATACACTCGCTTGCAAATAATATTATATGGAGTATCTTCGCTGATAGGAATCAGAATATATGGATCGGTACGGATTATGGAATTTCACTCTTCAGATATAACAAAGCATTTCAATATATTCCTTTGCCTCATATAACCGGAGTGGGAGATGGCAATCATTTTTATAGTGTGTTCCGTGATACACATGGATATTTGTGGTTAGGTGGTACAGACGGATTACTTAGGGTGAATGATCCCTTGTCTGCAAAAGTTTCTGTGCGTTGGTATAGGGTGGGAGATCCTCAGAGTTCTTTGCCGCACAATCGCATTCGTCATATATATGAAGATAGTAGTCATAACTTATGGGTAGCCAGTGATGGAGGACTAAATCGCTATGACTACGCAAGTGAACAATTCATGCGTTATAATATAGTTGATTCCACAAACACGCTGAATAGCAACTGGGTGTATTATGTGATGGAAGATGACAGCGGAAAATTATGGATAGCAACCTGTTTGGGTGGAATATTCGTTGTAGACAAGACAAAGTTATTAGAATCGAAGGGGTACAACTATGTGGCGGATGAGAATATCAGTACTCGAAATGGATTGAGTGGAATGTTTGTAAATCAGATTGTTTCCGATGCTCGAAAAAATAAGTGGGTATTGCTTTATAATGTAGGTGTGGACAAAATAGATGCTCTTACCCATAAAGTACATCATATCCAATTAGAGGGCATTAGACCTAATTATATTATAAGGGATCACTACGGATTCATCTGGATAGGCTATTCGGGAGGTGTATTGCGCGTATCACCTTATAACAATCAGATACATAGAGTCTCTTTTAGCGGAGATAATTACAATGAGGTATTGTCAATGCTTGATGTGAATGGTAAAATGTGGATCTCTACCTCTGACGGTTTGTGGGTTGTTGATGAACGTACATTTGATACGCATAAAGTGAATATCAGCAACCAACGTTTCACTTCACTATATTATGATTCAGCTATGCAGCGAATATATATGGGTGGAGTTGATGGCATCGGAGTCTTGGAACTTAATTTTTTGTCAAAGAACATGTCCGAGAATCCTATTATGCTTACTGCTCTTTATGTAAATGGCAGCTTGTATAATCCTTCTGATAAATTATCGGCAGGAGTGCGCTATACAGATAGGATAGAGTTGTCATACAAACAGAACAATTTGTCATTTGAATTTTCCGATTTACCTTATTCTTTTGAGGAGAAAAATCGTTTCATCTATCAATTGCAGGGAGTTGACAATGAATGGGTCACTTTGAAAACCAATACCAATAAGATTTCTTATAACAATTTGGATCCAGGTAGTTACAAGCTTGTAATCTGTAGATTGGGAGACAATGGAAAGCCTACTCGCGTATGCTATAGCTTGGATGTCAAGATTGATTCTCCATGGTACAATAATGCTTTTGCAAAGACTATTTACATTCTGATGTTTCTGACATTAATAGTATGGATTATTAATTTCATGAGAATGAAAACCCGATTGAAAATGGAGCGTACGGAGAAAGAGCATATTATGGAGCAGGTGAAACTGAAGATTGATTTCTGGAACAAATTAGACAAGGCAAGAGATAATGTGGTAGAACTTAACCGACTCATCAATCAAGTGGCAGGTGCAGAACCGAAGAAAGAAAAGACACGAAAGCAAGAGTTAAAGTCTTCCGATGAGAAGCTTTTAGTTGACATCACAGAAATTATTGAGAGTAAAATGTCTGATTCGGAGTTGAACGTTAATGCATTGTGTGAATTGCAAGGTATTAGTAACAAACAGCTTTATCGCAAAATAAAACAGCTCACGGGAGTAACACCTGTGGAATATATTAAATCTATTCGTATGAAAAGAGCCGCTCGGTTACTTGAGCAGAGGAAATTTACCGTGGCCGAAGTGATGTATATGGTCGGTTTCTCAAATCATTCTTACTTTTCGAAATGCTTCCTAACCGAGTATGGCAAGACTCCAAAGCAGTTCATGGAAGATGCCTGACAGATTTCTAATCTAAAAAACGGACATTGTCTTTTTTTTGTCGTAATATGTCCGAAATATGCTTTCTATAAATGGAGTGTCAAAGTATTTTTACGCCATTGATTTAAATGGTTTAAAATTAATAAGATGAAAAGACACATATTACTCTTCTTCATTACATTTATTCCTTTATTTGTTTCGGCACAGGAAAATGTATGGTTCGGATGCAACTATACGTTACCTTTTGCTCATGCTTATCGTGCTGAAGGATATTTGGGAATGAATCGCAAAGCGGCAGTAGATAAAGATACCTATCATTTTGCCCGATTAGGTTTTAATGCGTTCCGTGTTCACATTTGGGATGTGGAGATTACTGATTCAAAAGGAAATTTACTTGAAAATGAGCATTTGGATCTTCTTGACTACTTAATAAGCAAATTAAAGGAACGTGGCATAAAAATAGTTCTTACCGCACAAACAAATTTTGGGAACGGCTA
>Ga0302203_1000233_pt1 | contig 24109 bp, 20 predicted proteins | sample II_Fen_E1_1_FD_194576 | JGI IMG/M metagenome (GOLD analysis project Ga0302203, IMG submission 194576) | Peat permafrost microbial communities from Stordalen Mire near Abisko, Sweden - II_Fen_E1_2 | ecosystem: Environmental > Terrestrial > Soil > Wetlands > Permafrost | place: Sweden: Abisko...
ATAACGCTTGAACAAAATGCAGTCACAACAAAACAAGCCAAAGCGCAACTATTTCCAAATCTATCGGCATCAGTCAATCAGAATTTTGCGAACTATCCCTTTTTAGTAGGTGGTGGAACGGCCAGTTCGTATACGGGAACTTACGGGATAAGTAGTTCCTTATTGTTGTTTGATGGGGGTAAAACACAAAAAAATATCCGGCAACAGAAATTACTGGAACAAGCGGGTCAATTCAACGTACAGTATTCGGAAAAACAGATTCAATTCTCGATTTTACAATCCTATCTGCAAATTTTGTATGCTGCCGAATCGGTGAATATAGACAGTGCAACTGTTGAAGTATCAAAGTTCCAATTGGAACGGGGAGAAAGCTTACTGAAAGCGGGAAGTATATCGCAGGTAGATTTAGCAAAGCTGGAATCACAATACAGTTCGGATAAATACCTCTTAGTCGTTGCCATGAATACGCTTGAGACCCAGAAACTGAATTTAAAACAATTGTTGGAACTGTCGGTGAAAGATCAACTCAACATTTCCATCCCTAAGTTGAGCGATTTAGACATCTTAAAGCCATTGCCTCAGTTACAAAGTGTTTATGAGACTTCACTGAGTGTAATGCCACAATTAAAGAGCAGCAAACTAAACATTCAGGTTGCCGGATTGGAGATTGAAAAAGCAAAGGCCGGTTATTTGCCCAAAATAAACATGAACGCCAGTGTCGGGACAAATCATACTACTCTATCCTCCTATAACTTTGGGCAACAATTGCAGGATGGGTACAATAATGGAATAGGCCTTACGGTGAGTATCCCTATTTTCACAAACCGTACGACAAAATCGGCAGTTGAAAGCAGCATACTAAGTGAAAAGACAAGCCGATTAAACCTACAGGATACTGAAAAAAGCCTGTTGACAGAAATTGAATCTATTTATCAGGATGCCATATCGGCACAAAGCCAGTACGTTTCTGCAACCGAAAAAGTAAAAGCACTACAAACCAGTTACGACCTGATAGAGCAACAATTTAACCTGGGATTGAAAAACACCCTGGAACTATTGACAGAGAGAAACAACTTATTATCAGCAAAACAAAGTTTGATTCAGGCTAAATACCTAAGTATAATGAACGTGCAGTTGTTGAACATGTATCAGGATTTACCATTGGAAATAAAATAAAATACATAATATGAAAAAGAAAAAAATTATTATCATCTCAGTGATAAGTGTTGCTGTTATTGCAATTGGATTATACTTTTTTCTAAAAGGTTCTCCAAAAGATGCTTACCGATTAGAAACTTCTAAATTGGCAATCAACAAAATCACAACAACTGTTACAGCAACAGGCACCATTGATCCAATCATAGAAATTGCAGTGGGCACGCAGGTTTCAGGAATTATTTCAAAAATATATGTAGATTTCAATTCGGTTGTAAAAAAGGGACAAATCCTTGCCGAACTGGATAAAACAACCTTGCAAACAGATTATAATTCACAACTACTGAATCTGAATTCAAGTAAAACACAATATGATTTTCAGAAAAAGAACTTTCAACGGTCGAAAGAACTTCATGATAAGAGTCTAATCAGTGACATTGATTTTGAAACTGCAAAATATAATTATGAATTAGCCCTTTCAACCTACAAATTGAATCAGTCTAATTTAAAGAAAGCGCAAACCAATTTGAATTATGCCACCATTCATTCGCCCATCGATGGCGTTATTCTATCGCGTGCAGTAGAACAAGGACAAACCGTTGCAGCATCATTTAGTACGCCTACGCTGTTCACCATTGCAAAAGATCTTACCAAGATGCAGGTGGTGGCCAACGTGGATGAAGCTGATATAGGCACTGTCAGAAAGGGGCAACGCGTATCATTTTCGGTAGATGCCTATCCAAATGATCAATTTACAGGTGAAGTAACCCAGGTACGCTTAAAATCAACAGTAACATCGAATGTAGTGACGTATGAGGTAATTGTAAATGCCCCGAATGAAAATCTGAAACTTAAACCGGGACTGACTGCCAACATAACGATCTACACGGTTGAAAAGAGTGGTACACTAACATTACCCAATAAGGTATTTAGCTTTAAACCTGATGCCACTACTCTTAAAACAAGTGATTTCACAATTTCAGAAAATGTAAAGCTAGGTAAGAACCTGAAAGAAAACGAACGTATCCTTTGGGTACAAGAAGGGAAAACCATACGTAACAAAAAGGTTGTAATCGGAGATGCTGATGCAACAAATACTGAAATTATTTCAGGATTAACCAATACTGAATTGATTGTTCTGGATCAAAAAGCTACGGCAGATGCAGCCGGACTTTCAACCGGATCGACAGAGAAAAGCCCATTCATGCCTCAACGTCCGGGAGGAAATAAGCAAAACGGACCTAAATAAAGCAATTCCTGATTCAACAAACCGTGAGTTCTGCTTTTCAACATCCGCTTTAAACAAACACATTCAGAGACATAACATAATGAGCAAATCCATAATACGATTAGAAAATATAAAACGTAACTTTCTGGTAGGGGATGAAATAGTACATGCCTTGCGTGGAGTTTCATTTACCATTTACGAAGGTGAGTTTGTAAGTATCATGGGATCGAGTGGTTCGGGGAAATCTACCCTTTTAAACTTGCTTGGTTGCCTGGATACACCTTCAGAAGGTGAATATTATCTTGATGATGTAGCCGTGAGCAGCATGAACAAAAATGACCGTTCAACCCTGCGCAACCGTAAAATAGGTTTTGTATTCCAGTCATACAATCTGCTGCCTAAAACCACAGCTGTTGAAAATGTAGAGCTGCCATTGCAATACAATCCGGATTACACCGGGAAAGAAAGACGTGAGAAAGCCATCAAAGCACTGGATGCCGTGGGGCTGAGCGATCGGTTGTATCACAAGTCGAACCAAATGTCAGGTGGTCAGATGCAACGTGTAGCCATTGCCCGCGCTTTAGTCAACGACCCCGTACTGGTACTGGCCGATGAAGCCACCGGGAACCTGGATACCCGTACAGCATTTGAAATCATGGTTTTGTTTCAGGAACTGCACGACAAGGGCAGAACAATTATTTTTGTAACCCACAATCCTGAGTTAGCAGCTTTTACCAGCCGCAACATTGTTTTACGGGATGGGAAAGTAATTAAAGATATTCCAAACACAAAAATAGAATCCGCAAAAAAGATGTTGGATTCACTTCCAGTACAAGAAGATTAAAAAACAGATAACAACTGTCCCAAAGCCCTAAACGTTGGAAAGGTTGATAAAACAAGAAAACCATGAACATAAAAAATTTAATCATCATCTCACTTCGGGCACTCAACAATAACAAAATGAGAGCTTTTCTCACCATGTTGGGAATCATAATCGGAGTAGCATCGGTTATTACTATGTTAGCCATTGGGCAGGGATCAAAAAAGAGCATACAATCCCAGATTTCAGAGATGGGTTCAAATATGATTATGATCCAACCCGGTGCAGGAATGATGGGTGGGGTTCGCCAAAGCAGCAGTGACATGCAGTCCCTGAAACTGGAAGATTATTATACGCTTCGCGATAAAACGTCCTATGTTGCATCCTGTTCCCCATCAGTGAGCAGCAGCGGGCAATTTATTTATAGTGGTAATAATTATCCGGCTTCCATATCCGGAGTATCCCCCGAGTATCTTGACATTCGCAAACTTACGGTTGATGATGGGAATATCTTCTCCAGACAACAGGTGGCCAGTGCTGCTAAAGTTTGTTTAGTAGGAAAGACTATTACCAAAAATCTATTTCCTAATGGTGATAATCCAATTGGTAAGGTAATTCGTTTTAATAAAATCCCTTTTACCATTATCGGGACACTGAAAGAAAAAGGGTATAATTCCATGGGAATGGATCAGGACAATATTGTGCTTTCGCCTTATACAACTATTCAGAAACGGGTGTTGGCAATTACCTATATTCAGGGTATTTTCATCTCTGCACTTTCGGAAGATGTGACTGATAAAGCTACCGCAGAAGTTGAGACTATTTTGCGTACTAATCATAAACTGAAAGCAAGTGATCAGGATGATTTCAACGTCCGCTCCCAAAAGGAACTTAGCACCATGCTTACTTCTACCACCGACATTCTTACGATCCTATTGGCTTGTATCGCCGGAATTTCATTATTAGTAGGTGGAATCGGAATTATGAACATTATGTATGTCTCGGTTACCGAACGTACCCGCGAAATAGGGCTGCGTATGTCCATCGGAGCAAAAGGGAAAGACATCCTTTCTCAATTCCTTATTGAAGCAATTCTTATCAGTTTTACCGGTGGTATTATTGGCATACTGGTTGGGGTAGGAGCATCATTCATCGTTAAATACGGCTTTTCATGGCCAATTTCCATTCAACCCACTTCGGTCATTATATCGTTTGTGGTATGTACTATTACGGGTGTATTTTTTGGTTGGTATCCTGCCAAAAAAGCTTCCCAGCTGGATCCTATTGAAGCTTTGAGGTATGAATAATCCGCGAATTAATCAACTTGCAACGCACGACTTGCGACTATTTTCTATCTTTGCTAAACAATAAACCTAAAAATGAAACAGACTCAAAATAAGAATATCCTTCAGCCTCTTATTCACATTACTGTTTGGGGATTATTTTTAGGGATACCATTCCTGATTTTCTCCAAGTTTCCTGACTTTAACTCTCTGGATAAGTCGTTACATCTTTCTGTAACTGTTCTATCGCTCATGACTGTTTTTTACCTGAATTACTTTCTATTGACTGAAAAGTTTCTTTTCCAACGAAAAACAGCAAAATTTTTCCTGTATAATATTTTAATAATCCTGATAGTGGGCATTTCAGTTCATCTCTGGCAGGAAAATAACATGCCGCCTATGCCTCCAAACTTAAAATTCAAACCGGAGATATTACCCCATGGCATTGCATTCCTGTTAAGGGACTTTGTATCGTTGTTGATAGTAGCCATGCTGAGTGTCACCATCAAGATGACCGGGAAGTGGTATACTTCCGAAGCTGAAAGACAGGAAGAACAAAAGGAACGCACCGAAGCTGAGTTGAAAAACCTGCGGCAACAATTGAATCCTCATTTCCTGTTTAACACCCTCAATAATATCTATGCGCAAATTGCCGTTCATCCGGAAGAAGCCCAAAACTCCATGCATCAACTCAGCAAACTGCTCCGCTATGTTCTATATGAAAACAACGGGAATTTTGTCGCATTGGAACGGGAGCTTAGTTTCATACACAATTATGTGGAATTAATGCGCATCCGGCTTAACCCGGAGGTAGAAATGAAACTAAATATTGATATCACGGAAAAAGAAAAAACAGTTGCACCGCTTTTATTTATAACACTTATTGAAAATGCTTTTAAACATGGCATTAGCCCGACCCTGCCCTCGTTTATTGATATCAACATACATCAAAACAATGATAAACAACTAAACTGCACTATCCGGAATAGCTATTTTCCAAAGGATGAATCCGATCAAAGCGGCTCTGGCATTGGACTGGAAAATTTACGTCGCAGACTGGAAATTCTTTATCCCCATAAACATATTTTACGCACAGAAAAAGAAGGCAATATATTTGTTGCCGAGCTGATTATTCCACTCAAAAACAGTAACGAATTATGATATTAACTTGTTTTATTATCGACGATGAGCCGTTAGCACTCAGTTTACTTGAAATATATGCAAGTAAAACTCCTTTTTTAAAACTTACCGGGAAGTTTTCATCAGCTGTTGCGGCTGTAGAATCGGTACGGTCAACACCTCCGGATATTATATTTCTGGATATTCAAATGGCTGAACTCAATGGTATGGAATTCGCTCGATTAGTACCAGAGAAATCGAGAATTGTATTTACTACTGCTTTTGAAAAGTATGCATTGGAAAGTTATAAAGTAAATGCACTTCAATACCTGCTTAAACCATTCAGTTATCCTGAGTTTCTGCAAGCTGCAAATAAAGCACTTCAATGGCACCAGTTAAATGAAAAAGCAACTTCAGAGGCTTGCAAAATAAGTGCAGATTGTATTTATGTCAAATCGGATTATAGACTCATACAAATACAACTCCTTAAAATTTTATATATTGAAAGCCTGAGAGATTATCTGAAAATTTATCTGGAAGGTGAATCCCAACCCATCGTGTCACACATAACTATGAAAGCAATGGAAGAAATGCTGCCCTCAGATTTATTCATGCGTGTTCACAGGTCATTTATTGTACGAAAAGACAAAATAAAAGTAGTGGAGCATAATCGTATCGTTTTTACCAAAGCACATATTCCAATTTCAGACTCCTATAAAGGACCATTCCAGGAATTTATGGATAAACGGACATTAATTTAAAGAGGATCATCCTTTGTTTTATTGAAGCTATTATTTGAACGGTCTTACAGTAATAGCGTCGAAGGCAGGAGCAAATAGCAAGTAAGTTTAGTCCAAATCGAGATGCTCTGCCTGGACTTCTTCATTCAGGAAAATAGATGCTGAAGAAGAGAATTTTTCTACTGATTCGGTAGTCAGATACCTGCATGTGGCATTTTTTGTACATAAGGCATCCATTTCGGGATGACGGGTAAGATAATCGAATAAACTCTGTGCTACAATTTCACCTTGTGATACCACTCTGATTCCTTCGGGGAGATATGATTTAATCTTATCTTCTAAAAGAGGATAATGGGTACATCCCAACATGATTGTATCTATTAATGGATCGGCATCCATCAGATTCTTCACATTCTTCCAAACAAAATAGTCAGCGCCTGCTGATAGATATTCATTATTCTCAATCAAGGGAACCCACATAGGACATGCTTCGGAAGTAACAAGAATATCACTGTTCGTTTTGTGTATTTCAAGCGGATAGGAATCCGATTGTACCGTTCCTGTAGTAGCCAACAACCCGATATGATTGGTACGGGTCATTGCTCCCACCGCTTCAACGGTAGGACGAATTACCCCCAACACCCTGCGTCTTGGATCCATATTTGGTAAATCATGTTGTTGAATGGTTCGCAATGCTTTTGCGGAAGCTGTATTGCAGGCTAATACCACTAACTGACAACCCATTTCGAACATGCGGGTTACACATTCCAACGTATATTTATAAACCACATCAAAAGATCTCGTACCATAAGGAGTCCGTGCATTATCACCCAGATAGATGTAATCGTAAGCAGGTAATTCAGCCCTGATTTTCTCCAGGATAGTCAAGCCACCATAACCAGAATCAAAGACACCTATAGGTCCCGGAGCAGCAGATAAAGGCCGGCTCCTTAAAGGGGAGCCAACAGCACTTTCTGATTTTGTATTTTTATCTTGTTCTGACATATCAATGAAATCTTCACTCGTTAGTTACTTTCATGGGTCTTAATCGAACATTTGTCCGGCATTATTACTCATTTGTACCATTTTGTCGTAATCAGCTGGTGACAAATCGAGGAAATAATAGTTCTGAGGGTTCATAACTTCGCCCTTGTAGTGCACTTCATAGTGAACGTGAGGACCTGTTGATTTACCTGTACTACCTACTAACCCTATCACATCACCACGTTTGATCGACTGACCCATCCGTACCTTGATGGCACTCATATGTCCGTACAATGTAATATAGCCATATCCATGATTTATCTGCACACAGTTACCATAACCTTGTTCCCACCCTGCCCCGATGACAGTGCCGTTACCTGTTGCATAGATATCTGTTCCGATGGGTGCTGTAAAGTCCATCCCCGCATGAAAACGACGGGTATGATAGATCGGATCTATTCGCCAGCCATAACCGGATGCCATTCTGGTAAGATTCTTATTCAATACCGGTTGTATAGCCGGGAGATTTGCCAGCATAGTTTCTTTATTTCTTGCCAGAAGCACCAATTCATCATATGACTTCGACTGAATATAAAGTTCTTTTTTTAATTCATTCAATTTTTTAGTGGTTGAAACTACAACTTCCGAATTGGTCATGTCCAGCAATTGGGCATAATACTCAGTATTGGCAGAAGAGCCTCTACGAACAGCAAGCGGAATAGGGTCAGCCTGAAAAACAACACGATACAGGTTATCATCCCGTTGTTCCAGATCGGACATAACAAACTGAACTTCCTCCAACTGACGTTCCAGCACCCTGTATTGGGCTTCCATATGGCTCTTATCCTGACCCAGTTGTTTTTCTGAAGGAGATTGAATGGTAGAAACAAAAATAAAGAAAAAGATGATGCCTGAAAAAACACCTGAGAGAGCATGAATCAAAAATCTTTTGAGTTTATGGGCAATGGTATGCTCAATCTGCTCGTAGCTTAATGTATCTTGATTAAAGTGGAATTTTTTCTTAGCCATAAAAAACTTTTTGGTATCAGCATGTTAAAATAAGACATCTCCGCCGAACAGAAGTGGATAAAGATAGTAAATTAATCAATTCTGAATCAAAATCAACAGCTCTTTTCATCTTTTATACCCACAATTGCTGCAAAAATAATAAATTTGAGCTATTTTTGCAGTCTTTATTTCGGATTATTAACCCTATAAAAAATATTTGCCTGCGGCGATATGACCTTCGGGGATATGATTGCATGATATTATTTCATGATATTTGCCTTCGGCGATATGATTCTGAAACTCAATATCAGCGCATTTTAATATCTGCGCAGCAAATATCACGACCGAAGGGAGTAATATCAACATAGTTTAATATCAGCATAGCTAATAACATTTACAATATGACTTCACAAGAAATTCGTCAATCATTCCTTGATTTTTTTGCTTCAAAAGGGCATAAAATTGTTCCTTCCGCACCCATGGTTATTAAAGATGATCCGACACTGATGTTTACCAACGCTGGAATGAACCAATTCAAGAACATCATCTTAGGGAATGACCCCATTAAATACCCGCGGGTTGCCGACTCGCAAAAATGCTTACGGGTAAGCGGGAAGCACAATGACCTGGAAGAAGTTGGTCATGATACGTACCATCACACCATGTTCGAAATGCTTGGAAACTGGTCTTTTGGTGATTATTTCAAGAAAGAAGCCATTGAATGGGCATGGGAATACCTCGTGGATGTATTAAAGCTTGATACCGAAAGGCTATATGTTACCGTCTTCGAAGGGTATGCTCCCGAAGGCCTGGAACGTGATAATGAAGCTGCTGCTATATGGGAACAATTTCTCCCGAAAAGCCGCATTATCAATGGAAATAAAAAAGATAATTTCTGGGAAATGGGCGATACAGGTCCCTGCGGTCCTTGTTCTGAAATACATATCGATATCCGGAATGATGAGGACCGTGCTAAAATAGATGGCCTTACCCTGGTAAACGGAAGCCATCCACAAGTTATTGAAATCTGGAATAATGTGTTCATGCAATACAACCGCAAGGCTGACGGCTCACTGGAAGAGCTTCCGGCTAAAGTGATTGATACAGGCATGGGCTTCGAAAGGTTATGTATGGCACTGCAAGGCGTTCAATCAAACTATGACACCGATGTGTTTACCCCTATAATAAAGGAGATCGGTACTATCTGCCATTCTGAATATGGCAAAAACAAACAGACCGATATTGCCATGCGTGTAATTGCCGATCATGTGCGCACCATTGCATTTTCTATTACAGATGGACAATTACCTTCAAACGCCAAAGCGGGGTACGTGATACGCCGTATATTGCGCCGTGCGGTTCGTTACGGATATACCTTTCTGAACCAACGTTCGGCTTTCATGTACAAACTTGTCACCGTGCTGTGCGAGAACATGGGAAAAGCATATCCTGAACTCATTTCACAAAAGACACTGATTGAGAAAGTGATGAAGGAAGAAGAAGAGTCGTTTCTGCGTACCCTTGAAACCGGTATCCGGTTGCTGGATAAAGTTATGGAGGACTCCAAGAAAGAGGCTAAGACAGAGGTTACCGGAAAGGTGGCTTTTACTTTGTATGATACATTTGGTTTCCCGTTAGACCTGACAGAACTGATCCTGCGTGAAAACAACTTCAGTGTTAACATTGAAGACTTCACCTCTGAAATGCTTAAACAAAAAGAACGTGCCCGCCACGCTGCTGCTACCGAAACAGGAGACTGGATCACAGTTCGTGAAGGAGACAGTAATTTCGTTGGATATGACTACACTTCATGTGAAACCACAATCCTGCGTTACCGAAAAATAAAACAAAAGAATCAGGAGTTCTACCAACTGGTATTATCCAACACCCCTTTCTACGCTGAAATGGGCGGACAGGTTGGAGATAGCGGCGTGTTGCTTTCCGAGAAGGGGAGCATTGATATCATTGACACCAAGAAAGAGAACAACCTGGCAGTACATTTTGCAACCCAACTTCCTGAAGACGTTACCGAAACATTTACGGCAACCATCAATACCGAAAAACGCAAAGCTACCGAATGCAACCACACAGCTACCCATTTGCTGCACGAAGCGTTACGATCTGTATTGGGCACCCATGTAGAACAAAAAGGTTCGTTTGTAAGCCCCGATACATTGCGATTTGACTTTTCGCATTATCAGAAACTGAGTAAAGAGGAAATACGATTAGTAGAGCAAATAGCCAATCACAAAATACGCGAAAACCTTCCTTTGAACGAACGGCGTGACACCCCTATTGCCGAAGCACAGGCACTGGGAGCCATGGCCTTGTTTGGTGAAAAATATGGTGAAACAGTACGGGTCATTCAATTCGGCTCCTCCACCGAGCTTTGTGGTGGTACTCATGTACAGGCTACCGGTGAAATAGGGTTAGTACGTATCGTATCCGAAACGTCTATTGCTGCTGGTGTTCGTCGTCTTGAAGCAATCACCGCCAAAGGGGTAGAAGATTTACTGGATGTACAACAGGATACAATAACAGAAGCACGCGAATTATTGAACAATACTCCCGACCTACTCAGTGCCATTAAAAGATCGGTAGATGAAAATAACGATTTGAAGAAACAGTTGGAAGTGTTTATGCATGAAAAAATCATATCTCTACGCGATAAACTGATTGCAGAAGCTGTATTGATAAAAGGGATAAAAATCATACACTTTCAATCCGGGTTATCAGCCGATGCCATCAAGACACTGGCATTTCAAATACGTAATATCGTCACCGAAAAACTATTCTTTGTTGCAGGGAGTGTCCATGAAGGTAAACCGTCATTGACCGTCTTACTTTCCGATGATCTGGTTGTCGGAGGATTAAATGCTGTCAACATTGCACGTGAAGCCGCCAAAGAAATTCAGGGCGGTGGTGGAGGACAGCCATTCTTTGCTTCTGCAGGAGGTAAGAATGCTGCCGGTATCCTGAAAGCTGTGGAAAAAGCTCTTGAATATGTGAGCTAAATTCATTCGGGGTGAGGCATTGCGCAACATTTCGAAGCCATCTTTCTGATGGAATGATACACAAGTCATTCCATCCTGCTTTTTATTTTTATCAATCCTGTTAAACTAACAAGAAACAACATATTAAATCAAACTCAAAAAAAACTAGTTTGTCCAATACGACATTCTAATCAAACAAGTGAAAATTAAACTTACAAAATTAATCGTACTGATTCTATTCATTCAGTCCTGCGCCGTAGCAAAAGAGACACACAAAGAGATTTTTTCAGAAACCACTCTGGTAGACAGAGTCTGGGGTATTGACATATCTCATTACCAGCAAATCGTTGACTGGGATAAGTTTCAACAGCAGGAACCGGGCTTTATTTTTCTAAAAGCCACCGAAGGAAGCACCGTCCAGGATCCTAAATACACAGAATACTATACACAGTTCCGAAAGCTAAACATTCCGGTAGGTTCATATCATTTCTTCACCTATATGACCAGTGGGAAAGATCAGGCTAAAAACTTCCTATCCATAGCACAATTTCAGCATGGCGATTTGCCGTTAGTACTCGATGCTGAATTTGCAAAGAAAATGCCGGATAAAGAAACTATCCAAAAACATTTGTTGGATTTTATGACGGCTATCCACGACAAGACAGGACATTACCCAATCATATATTGCGCCTATAAGTATTACCTGCAATATCTGAAAGGCAGCCTATCCCCTGAATGTAAACTCTGGATCGTGGATTATAAAAGCAATCCCAACTGCGACTGGATATTCTGGCAAACAACCGAAAAATACAGAGCTGCAGGCATTAAAGGCTATGTGGATTTCAACCTGTTTTATGGTACTAAGAAGGACTTGAAGAGCCTGTTATATTGAACGTCCAATCATTATCAACGCCGTAACTCAAAGTAATAGTATTGATAACGATTGGTACGATCTAAACGACACAGGCCCGTTGCTAAAAGCAACGAGCCCGGTAGTATATAATTCATAATTGTGAATTACTTAGAATCTGTATCTGGCTCCTAAACAAATACCATCATACGTCCCATTAAACGAAGGTACCACGAAAATACCCGGACGGTAATCCAGCGATAAAGTTAATGGAATTTCAAATTTATATTCAAGTCCCACTTGCCCAAGTACCCCGATACTAAAATCAGAAGGAGCATGCGTGTCATTTGCGTACTTGAAATTATACGACCCTATTCCTGCTCCAACACCTGCATACCAGTTGAAGCCATCTGCCAGATCGGATAAGTCCCATACCCATTGGTAAATACCATTTAAGCCAAAGCCCCAGCTGTTTGCTCCAAGATCAACTTCCAGTCGGTTTACTTTACTCAACGGTTGTTGATAAGAGATTTCAGCACCATATCCAAAACCACTCCCTAAACGAAGGCCAATAGCCTTATTATCTGCTTGTGCCTTCAAAGCACCTGCCATACTCACAACAAGTGCGAGTGTAAGAAAAACTTTTTTCATAATTGTCCTGTTTATTTCATTAACTAAAACTAAAAATCTAGTTGAATGCAAAAGTATAAAATATCTGACTTATAAACCAGAATCAGTTATTTTAAATTTAGATGATTATAGATACAACAGCCGGAGAGTCTTCCCAAATATCCCCAAATAAAAAAAATACTAAATACAATTTACAAGTTATTATCATAACGGATATTTACCTGATTATTGCTTTTCAGGGAATGTAAATTAAATGAAACCTTATTATATTAACAACTACCCCATCGCTTAAAGCAATGGGGTAGTTAATTCCTGACTAAAATATAGGTTCAAAATCATTGAACTGAAAGGAGAACATCCAATGCGTAAGTTTCTATTTTAATCTCTGAATTAATCTATTAGAATCTATAACGGACCCCTAAAGCAATTCCATCGGCGATAAAACCGTTCTTGTTGCCGTTCAGTTGAACAGCCGGCCTGTAATCCAACGACAATCTCAACGGAATATTAAAGTTATATTCTATGCCTATCTGTCCTAAAATTGAAACAGGATATCCTGAATAATCATTGTTGACATACGAATACGAATAATAGCCCAACGAGGCACCAACACCCGCATACCAATTAAAACCCTGGGCTAAAGCAGACAGATCCCACACCCATTGATATACGCCGGATAGGGAAAACAGAGCATAGTTACTATTGTTACCATAGCCATAAGTACGAAGTCCTAAGCCTAATTCTATCCGATTAGAATTATTTAATCCTGATTGGAATACTATTTCTGTCGGATAACCCAAACGGATACCTATTGTTTTGCCTTCTGCCTGCGCCCATAAAGCGCCTGGCAAACTCACTGCAATTGCGAGTATCAGAATAATTTTTTTCATACTTTTTTTTAGTTTTTGTTTTTATAAAAATAAATAATCCGGGAGATTAAAATTATCATAAGTTAAACAATGGAAACAAAATGATTGTTCAATCCAGCACTTTATTCAATCCTCCATCTGCTTCATTATATGACAAATTCATTTAATTCCCGTGCATTCACGTCATCCTATAAGACGTTTTTTAAGTATCAAGATTAATATACCTTAAATTAGCACTAAAAAAAAGAGTTACAAACCGGACGGAATTTAATTTTTCCTAAAGAAATAAATTTATTACTGATTTATTATTAATAATTTCATATCTTTGTAACTATTCCAAATAACTAAATCTTACAATCCAACAAACAAAATAATAGTATGTTAGAATCTCATCAGTATTTACGTCAATTCTCTATCAAACCTTCGGTGCAACGCTCTGCCGTTATGCACTTTTTACTAAAGAACCGCATTCACCCGACCATTGAGGAAATATATATGGCATTAAGTCCAACCATGCCAACCTTGTCGAAGACAACAGTGTACAACACGCTCGACTTATTTGTAGAACGTGGGGCTGTTCGCGCTCTGGCTATTGATGAAAAGAATGCCCGTTATGATGTGGACATCTCAGCCCATGCCCATTTTATGTGCAAAAGCTGTGGCTCCATAAGCGACATTTTTAATCTAAAACCAGGCATGTTCAACCTCCCTGAAACTTCCAACTTTAAAATTGATTCTGTTGAAATATCTTATTTTGGCACCTGCGAAAAATGCAAGGGAAATTAATCATTTCAGCAACACATGTCATACAAAAACTTTAATTCATGTTTGATTATTGTTTTGTAAATTTAAATTTAGAAAAGGCAGTTACATAAAAAATGTAGCTGCCTTTTTTGTTGGGTTCTTCTCCCACCAACCGACAAGCTGAACTTTATAGACAACTTGCTTTTATTCAGTCGACTTACAACTGGTTCCCAAACCGGGAAGTATCCACATTTTTCACATCTTTCTTTTTATAGCCACTAAAGCTATATTTAAAAGTCAATGATATTAACCGGGAATCATAAAAGACGGCCATATTATTTTTCTGGGTATCAATATTGATATGAGTCTTCGGACTTTGTCCGTAAAGAATATCTTCAGCTTTAAGAGTCAGTCTGGCTTTATCACCCGCAAACTTCCATATAATAGCACTACTAAGGTTGGAAGTGGCGTCAATGTTATAGATCCCCTGGATAGCAGAGGTATTGTAATTCCCGCTAACGGAAAGGATCCAGTCTTTTTTCTTTGTCAGAAAAACAGTATTATCCATTTCTATCTGGCCAAAAAGTTTCTGCCTGTCAAACTGAATATCATACAAGGTGCCCTTGTCATGAAAGAGTATTCCGGTACCTGTGATCTTCGATTCAAACAGATCACTGACCTTGAACGGGACGGTGCCCGATAATCCTGACATATTCCGGTAATCCATATTGATGGTGGTGTATATCATGCTCAACGAGGCTTTATTCTGATAAGGCATCTGTTGAATATCTCCCGATTGGTGGTTGAAGAAAGCAGCCAATACATATTTTTTCAGGAGAATATAATTTAAATCAGCAGAGTATGTCCGTTCCGGCAATAGGTTCGGATTACCCTGCGCATAACTGTAAGCATTTATATACAGAAGACTGGGTGAAGTTTGCCAATAACTGGGATATACTTTATCACTCGAAAACGACAGCTGCACAGTATGATTCTCATTAGGGGTATACGATAAAACCATATTAGGAAAAAGGTCCAACCTGCTCCATAAGGTTCTGTTTCGTTGCAATGAATCTACCGTTGCTTTGTAATACTGGAGGGACAGAGAGGCTTGCAAAGATAGTTTTTCGTTAAACTGTTTTGTAAATCCCATAAATCCCCCTGCACTCTGTTCCTGCTGTGTTTGAACAAACGAAGCTACATTATCCGGTTGATTATCAATTTTTGTAAACGATTTATTATCCGTCTTTGATAACGATCCGCTTATTCCATAATTTAGTTCCCAATCATTTGCCAAATGGCTGGTCATGTTAGCATACACATTCCCTCGTTGTACATTTTGCGTTGAATTACTGTTGATGGTCTCCTGCGGTTGTATCGTTGACAAATTAAGTAATTCCTGATTTGATACATCGTTGTACAAAACATAATCGCCCCCAAGGCTTAACCCTTTACTGCCTGTATAGTCAAACCTGAAACTGTGAAGTGAAGAAGGGCCGGAAACATGGTTATTTGTGTTTACGGTGTCGGGGATTCCAAAAGACGTAAGGGAGTATCTTCTTGAATTAACATTATCAAAAGATCCTGTATATGTAAAAGTAAGATGACCTTTGGCAGCTGTTTCATAATCCAACACACACCGCACATTATGCTTATTATTAATAGTTTTTCCATTATTTACCTGATCAACCTGGTATGTCTGACCATTTAGAGTAGGAAAAGCCTGCATGTTTTCTTTTCTTCGCGCATTCTCATTCTCGAAAGAATACGAAAAATCACTGGAAAACCTGCCACTGGTATACGCCAGGTTTACCCGTCCCGAAGGTGTAAAATAATAAGCCTGGCTTCCGGTAAGTGATACTTCTCCTTTCAACACATCTTTCAGCGACTTATCTTCTTCCATAATGATATTGACCGACGCTCCGCGGACACCATATTGTGGAGGAGTGCTGTACATGACTTCAATTTTCTTTACCTTGCCCGCCGGGACAGATTTAAGCATGCTGATAACCTGATCGGGCGTCATGGAACTCAGTCGGTTATTGATAAGAATATTGGTTTTTGTAGTTCCGATAATGGAAACCAGGTCGCCTGACGTCGATAAACCCGGAAGTTCCTTAAGCACGTCAAACGCATTATCAACCGGTTTATATTTAATCAAATTAGGAATATTGTATTGCAACCTGCCGCCAACAACCTTTAGCAACGGTCGGGAAGCTTTTACAAATACATCAGGAAGCTTAAGCGTCGTACTATCGTTCAATTTAAATACACTCTTATCAGCAACATTCTGAGCTGATAGGGAAATCTGAAGTGATACACTAAAAATCAGAATCAGATAAAATACTTTGTTCATAAGTTTTTTAATAGGATAGGATTATAATTATCAGTTAAAAAATCAGTCTCTAATTCAGTGCAAAATTACTGGTTATTTTTTAATTTAACAAACTATTCGTTAATTCTTTAATAAAAAACTTTAGCTTATAAATAAGGAAACCGCTCCGGTAGTACTACCAGGAACGGTTTTCTGTAAAATTGAAGCATAAACAGGTCTTTACAAAGGAAGACATAAGAGTTTCCAAACCGGTTGGTGGATCAACCTACGGAACAAAGTGACTTCCTGCTTTGGGGATTATCCTACCTCGAATAAACAGCCCGCATTTTATATTTCCACTTGTTGAAGTAGATATTTCCTCCCCGCCATTCCATTTCGCCACGTTGAAAGTCGAGTGTTTCACTCCGGGGATATATCTTTGCCGGGTATAAAGGTTGCGCATAATCATCGTTTACAATCAGCCGGTACCCATCAATGCCCGAAATATAGAAACTACGTATATCAGGATCTTTAGAATCCTGCTCTTCGAACGATTGGTCCAACGGAATCCAACCCAGACCCTCGTAATACACTTCGCACCAATCGTGCAGGTTTATCTCTCCCGGGTGTAACATCCAACCGCTTTGCCATTTGCACGGAATACCTGCATAGCGGGCCATGGCCATAAACAACAAGGTTTGCTGTCCGCAGTCGCCATGCCGGTTAGCAAGGACATATTCCGGTATATTGTCGAGCGTGCTGTATTCCAATGCCGAGCACCAGGGAATGTTGGCATCTATCCACCGGTATATGCGTTGTACCTTTTTAAACGGGTTGATCTCCTCACCCACTACCTGCGCTGTCAGTTTTTTTATTCTATCGCTAAAGACAATCTGTGGGGAGCGCTCAGAGGTGTAAGTTTTATAGATTTCAGAACTTGTATCGTAAGGTTTTATTTTCGCATTCGCCAATGGTTGCCACTCAGCCTGGCAATCGAAACTAAACTCAAGTTCAAAGACAGTAGGTTGCCCCTTTTCAGTCACTTTTTGACAGTACACAGTCCGGTGCATGTTCTCGGGTGCCGAGAGAATCCATTTTTTGCCGTTTACCCGCAGCAGTTTGATAGCACTCTGGCGGTCGTGCCCCTCCCTGGGGAAAGGCATCCAACACCGCACGGTTTCCCCTGCCGGAATGGCATCAGCTCCCAGCGTCATCGTATACGTCAGGGTAATGGTACGCTTATCCACCCTGGAGGTTTTTTCCACTCTGAAACTGTCGAGTAAAACGGGTAAATAGCTTTTCAGAAATTCAGGAGCCCCGTTGAAGGTGTTTTTATCGATCGTCTTTTTCACCCTGCCAGCCGTACTGTCCAGCCTGAACAGATTGCTGACTGCCTCTTTAAAATAGCAACGCTGGCCATCAATTACTTTCATCTCCAGTTTTCGGTCATTCTCCCAGGCACGTAATTGTTGATCACTGACATTCGGGAAGTACGGTTGTAACTTCTCCCGGACATCTTTCTCCGACAATGTGAAGTCAAGCCTGATTCGGTTTAAAATATCTTTTTGAAAAAGCAGTTGATAGCTTTCAAGGTCTGTCAGGTTTTTGGTTGTTATCATTCCGTTTATTTGTTGCGACGCTTCTGTAAAATTGCCTTTTTGAATCAACTCCTCTATCCCGGGGATAGAGGTTCTTTGTTGAGCCATTCCGCTAATGGATAAGCTCAGGAATAAAAGGAAAGGTATCGGTAAATGGAGTATTCTCATGCTGAAATATTTAGTATGAATTTTCACTTTTATCACAACCTTCACAGCATCACAGGCCAGTCAGCGTCAAAGAATAAAAGATTGCACAAAAGTATAATACTTTTAAATATATTTCAACAAATAAACAAAAGAATTGCTTTTTTCAGGCACAAAAAGCTTTATCAATGTCGGCATACTTCAACAGCACAAGACTTAGCCCACTGGTATTGCATTAATTGGATAATCAGTTACCCGTTATATCAGATCATCCGATTATCCGTTACGGGATAGCCTTAACGACTCAACCGGTTGACCAATTATCCGGTGAACTGCTTCATGGAAAAGAAAAGTAAAAATAATTATTATAATATTTAAAAGGTAGCTATTTTTTCAGGCAACTGTCTTTTTTATTTTGGTAACCTTTAAACGTTCTGATAGTTATATGAATGGCAAGGTAAATTATTTATGTTTATTTTTTACTGGGAATATTTGGATACTCTGACAATATTCACTTACTTTGTTCATGAATTAATGTCTCATCGATTACTATAAAATACTATGAAAGACAGTATCCAGATTTTTGACGAGAAGAAAGTCCGTACTTTATGGGACGAAGAAACTGAAGAATGGTATTTTTCGATTATTGATGTCGTTGAAGCACTGACTGATACCGACAGACCTCGGAAATACTGGAACGATTTAAAGAAAAAGCTTCAAAAGGAAGGAAGTGAGTTGTCCGAAAAAATCGGACAACTGAAAATGCTTGCTGTCGATGGGAAAATGTATAAAACCGATGTCGCCAATACCGACCAGCTTTTCAGGTTGATACAATCCATCCCATCACCTAAGGCAGAACCTTTCAAACTATGGATTGCGCAAGTTGCCAAAGAACGGTTGGACCAAATGCAAGATCCTGAATTATCCATTGAGCAAGCTATGATGGATTACAAACGACTGGGTTATTCCGACAACTGGATTAATCAACGGTTGAAAAGCATTGAAATACGTAAAGACCTGACCGATGAATGGAAATCCAGAGGTCTGGAAGAGGGTCTTCAGTTTGCAACACTTACTGATATCATTTACAAAACATGGGCAGATAAAACGACCAAAGAATACAAACAATTCAAAGGCTTAAAGAAAGAAAATCTCCGGGATAATATGACCAATACGGAATTGGTATTAAACATGCTTGCCGAGCTTTCCACCAAACGTATCTCCGAAACTACCAATCCTGAAGAATTTGACGAACATGCAGAGGTAGCACGTCAGGGAGGGGAAGTTGCCCGCAACGCCCGTATTGAACTGGAATCTAAAACCGGTGAAAAAGTGATATCACCACTCAATGCAAGAAATGGGATATTGAGAAACAAAAATAAAGAAATTGATTAACTGTCTATCGATACTCTTGTTCGTCCAAGTCTGTTAAGGTTTCAAGGAATGGATAGCCCCCATTTAGGCGAAACCAGAACCTGTTCTAAAAACCTGAAATTTATAATATATATCGGTCAGGGGAATGCACATTTAGATCTGATATTATTATTTTTCTATTAAGATATAACTGCTAACGAAGTATGCTACTTGAGAAAGCCGGTATTTCCTATCCCTGACTCAGGCTCTTAAAATAAAATGAATAAATACACCTTTGTGCTCGGAAACTACGAAAGCATGGTAGTAATCCTCTTTTTGTCCAAGGTACTGTCTTAATTTGCAGGATAAAGCCATTTTATTTTTGACGAAGCAATAGGCGACGCTTTAAGGGTGAGCTTGTCTTTCCCCTGGAGTAAAATAAAAAGAGGATACTCACCGATATTGGGAGCATCCTCTTTGTTTTATTCTATCTATTGGTTCTGTCTAACCGATACCGATTAGGTATGAACTTTCCTATACAGCCACTTATCTGCAAGCAACAGCCATATTACCGTTGGCAACAGCCTGATATGCAAACGCACCAGCCTGAGACAATTCAACAATAGCACTGGAGCCATACATTTTCACGTGGTTATCATCAACAAAAGTCATGAAAGTTACACTTTTACCATTTGTTTTGGCAGACCATGAACGATTGGCTTTGTTGAATGACAAAACAACTACGCCTTTTGTTTCCTCATTCGTTATCTTGTAACCTTTCTGGCTGGTTTCAACTTTGTAATTTCCTTTATCTCCTTTAATGTTTTTTACACTAGCTGTTACAGGGTTTGAGCCGCTCCAGAATTCAATGGTGTTGAGCACAACAGCATCCGCAAATATCGCAACTTCGTATACCGGAATAATATGAAAGCATATAAATACAACCTCGTTTACAAACTTGCTACTTACGTTTTTGTTCCATTTTAGCACTTTGTTTGTGAGAGTAAAAGAGCCAATACACGAGCTGAAGACAGCACAGGATAATAAAACTGAGATAACGACAACAAACTTGTTTTTTTTCATTTTTTTGCTTTTAATGATTAATATTGATTACATGTTGAAATAGCAGGAAATAATACCGGTTAATCAAGAAAAAGATTCTTTTTACAAAGGAGCTCGTGACTTTCATTTATTTGATTCTTAAATACAGCACTTTATTCGCATAATTCAAGAATCGCACAAAGATAGTTTCTTTTAGTTATTATCTCTATCTTTTTCATTTTTTTCGAATTCTTCATACCGAATATGTTAAGGTCTGAAGTAAACAGATACCAATAATGCAAGTAAAAGCAGGAGAATTTCTTACTTCGACACAAGATTCAGTTGCAAATAGGAGAAACTACTGGACTTTCTCCATCTTTATTCGTTCCAGTTCATCCTCTTTGCGTTTTTGGTAGAGCTGATAGGAATTGTACACATTGTGCCAGATGCTATAGAAACCACCGGCCATGGAAGTAACCGGACTCAGAAAGGTAGCTCCCAGCCAAATGGAGAAAACCGTACTCTTCTGTCCCAGGCTTTGCCCGCCTCCAATGCGGTCGTTGTAATGCCCGCCAATCTTTCTCCCAAGAGCAAACTGAAGCATACAGCAGATAAGTGAAGCTACGGCTATGCCTACCTGGTAAATGATGGCTACATCGCTGTGCACGATGCTTCGGATAGTGACGGCAATGGCAATGGCCAAAGCAACAGCCCACAGATAGAATGCCAGATCTTTGAACCCAAGTATCCCGGCATGAAGCTTTGGGAGATAGGCCCGGACTGCCCATGCCACCAGTAATGGACAGATAAGCAACGGAAATACCTTACGCAGAATAAGCAGGAAGGATGGCACAAAGGTAAGCGACGGATTGGGATGAACCATTGGCAGTACCAGAGGGATAACGATGGCCGAAGCTACATTAACAATGATGGTATAGCTGATTAATGCCTGGGTATTTCCGCCAAGTTTGCCTGTAATCACAGCTGCAGCAGTAGCAGTGGGAGTAATCATGCAAATCATGGCTCCTTCGAGCACAACACGAAATTCAGTGTTCGGGAACAAGATAAGCGGCAACCCCAGCAGGCAAAAGAAGCCTATCTGAATGAGCAACAGCCACAAGTGCATACGGCTTGGGCGCATGTCACGCGGATCGACCTTACAGAAAGTGACGAAGAGCATCAGAAAAATCAGTGTAGGCTGGATAATCCCGACAAGTTCGTTGACAAACGGTTTGGTTGGTGCCAGACAGGGGATATTTACATATATAAAGTAGCTGATAGCACCCACAAGCATAGAAATGGGTAGCGTCCAGTTTTTGACAAATCGTATCATTTTCATACTCCTTCTTATTTTTGGAGTGCAAAGGTACTGTGTTCTTTGGAGAATGTTCCTACTTTTATCAGGGATAAAATCTATGGAATAATCGGTATTACCGATCGATCGTATCGAACGGGAGATAAAACCCGGCTTTGAGAGCTATATGCATTCAGATTAATACTGTATATTTGCTAAAAAAATTACCCGTTTATGGAGATCAGACAGTTAAAGTATTTTATAAAATCGGCCGATTTACTCAACTTCACAGAAGCAGCAAAAGCGTCGAACATTGCTGAAAGTACCCTTTCGCAACAAATCAAACAGTTGGAAACGGAACTAAACATATTGCTTTTCAAGCGGATTAAGAAACATATAGAGCTTACGGAAGCGGGCGAGATGTTGTTGCCTTATGCCCGCAGAACGGTGGCAAGTTCGGAGGATGCCGCACAACGGATAAAAGACTTGCAGAACCTGCATACGGGGACATTGCGCATTGGCGGAACGTTCAGTCTTTGCTCATTGCTGACCGGCACACTGCTTAAGTTTTCTCAGAAGTACCCCAATATAAAAGTCTCGGTTGAATGCCAGACAGCCAACAAACTGCTGGAGCATCTGAAAGAACATAAACTGGATCTGGCACTCTGCTTTGAATCACCCCTACCCATAGAATCCGTTGAAAGTGAGTACCTGTTCGACTCCCCAATGTGCGTGATCCTGCACAAAAACCATCCACTCGCAGCCATGAAGGAAATACCCCTACAGGCATTGAGCAATTATCCGCTGGCACTTACCATAAAAGAGATGCATGCACGGGCTATTATGGATAATTACCTGATGACAAACAAACAAAAGCTGGAACCGCAACTGGAACTGAATGATATCAACATCCTGTTTCAGCTCATTAAAACCAGACACTGGACTTCCATTCTGCCAAAGTCAACTATTATCAACGAGAAAGAGTTGAAGGCAGTGCCACTGGCCGAAAAGGAATTGAAGATGCGGGCTGCTCTCATGTGGCTGAAGGATAATTACCAGAAAAAAGCCGTCATGGAGTTTACGGAAATGCTATTGCAGGATTTGAAAGGATAAAACCCAAACTCTTTTTTCGTACAAGGAGGAATGTTGGCATTTGCAACCGGTGGCTAGTGCATATTTAGGTGAAGCCGGACCTGTGCTATCGGTAAGATTTTCAGTAAGTAAATGGAATAATTGAATAGCGTTGTGTATTCATCTTCATTTACCCATTTAGTGTCCAATTTATTTTTAAGATACCCTCTACAATTCCTGATTATGGGAGTGAGGAAAAGTGATACTGGAAGTTTCACTCGTTCAGGCTGAGCAAACCGGATTACAAATCAGTACAATACAATATGTTGAAACAACACATTTCAACGATACAAAGTACTTTTGGTCCATCCGATTAAGTTGGCATATTCGGTAGGATGGTATCTTTATATCAAAATATCCCAGTAAAAAATCAATTTTTCTACACTCCGAAAATATAAATACGCGAAATTTGTAGCTGATTAATTTATAGGAATGCAGTTCCGGAAACCCGATACTTAGGGGAATCTGATAGGTGGCACCATAAAATGAAAATGGGTACTGCAAATGCTATGATCCTTACTTACACAAGCACCTGAATTGTTTCTGTTTAGCCTTCATGTATAATCAGATAATCACAATAAAGAAAATACAACTTCAATATCCGGTTCTGACTGGATACATTATAAAATATTTTTCCATATTCTTAAGCAACGAATTTATCAACTTTCAAGTATTGAGCTCACATTAATTAAAAAAAATGCTGCCATGAAAACATTTCGGATTATTTCTCTGTTTTTAGTTATTTTCTTGTCAATAGCCGGTGGAAACTACTCTACCCTCAGGGCACAATCGGCCTATGTAGCACCAGCCC
>Ga0302203_1000236_pt1 | contig 24027 bp, 23 predicted proteins | sample II_Fen_E1_1_FD_194576 | JGI IMG/M metagenome (GOLD analysis project Ga0302203, IMG submission 194576) | Peat permafrost microbial communities from Stordalen Mire near Abisko, Sweden - II_Fen_E1_2 | ecosystem: Environmental > Terrestrial > Soil > Wetlands > Permafrost | place: Sweden: Abisko...
ATTTGAGTAACAACACAAGGACCTGCTTCGATAACAGTGCATGGTACATTTTTACCATCGGCACTGAAAACGGATGTCATTCCGATTTTTTTTCCTAATAATCCTGGCATTTCAATTGTTGTTTATAGACCCCTAACCCCAATCATTGGGGGAATAGTCATGTTTATTGATTTAATTTATTTGTAATTTTCCTTATTCTCTGGAGACTAAGATTTATCACACTTTAATTTCTACTTCTACTCCACTTGGCAATTCTAGTTTCATCAAAGCATCAACAGTTTTGCTGGTTGAGCTGTAAATGTCAATAAGACGTTTGTAAGATGAAAGTTCAAATTGTTCACGTGACTTTTTGTTTACGAAAGTAGCACGATTTACAGTGAAGATACGCTTGTGTGTAGGGAGTGGAATTGGACCACTTACTACAGCTCCTGTAGCCTTTACAGTCTTTACGATTTTCTCAGCTGATTTATCAACCAAATTGTGATCGTAAGATTTTAATTTAATTCTGATTTTTTGACTCATTGTCGTTTTATATTTATTTATTTCTATAAATTGTTTGAATTTTCGGATAAGAGTCATTCACTATCCGGAAATCCAACAATTATCATTTTTCAATACATTGTAAATTATAGAAGTTCAACTTTACCCTTAGCTTCTGCAACAACCTCTTTCGCGATTGAATTAGTAACTTCGGCATAGTGATCGAATTCCATAGAAGAAGTTGCACGGCCCGAACTGATCGTACGTAAAGCTGTTACATATCCGAATGTTTCAGAAAGTGGAACTTTAGCTTTTACAACACGAGCGCCAGAACGGCTAGTTTCCATACCTTCTACCTGACCACGACGTTTGTTTAAGTCACCAATCACATCACCCATATTTTCTTCCGGCGTAACCACTTCCATTTTCATGATTGGTTCCAAAAGAACTGGTTTTGCTTTTGCACAAGCCGATTTATATGCCAAAGATGCACAAATTTCGAATGACAATTGATCCGAGTCAACCGCATGGAACGAACCATCAAGAACCGTAACTTTCAAATTATCCAATGGAAATCCTGCCAACACACCATTTTTCATTGCATTAGCAAATCCTTTTTGAATTGAAGGGATAAATTCTTTCGGAATATTACCACCCTTAATCTGATCTACAAATTGTAATGGTCCACTTTCAAAGTCTTTATCCATTGGTTCAACTTTTACAATCATATCGGCAAACTTACCACGTCCACCAGATTGTTTTTTATATGTTTCGCGCAATTGAACAGTTTGTGTAATAGCTTCCTTGTAGTTTACCTGAGGACGTCCTTGATTACATTCCACATTAAACTCACGTTTCAGACGATCAATAATGATTTCGAGGTGAAGTTCACCCATACCACTAATAATAGTCTGACCTGATTGTTCCTGCGTATGAACCGTAAAAGTAGGATCTTCTTCAGCCAATTTCGACAAGCCTATTCCTAATTTATCAAGATCTTTTTGAGTCTTAGGTTCAATAGAAATACCGATAACAGGTTTAGGAAAGTCCATTGATTCGATAGTAATCGGTTTATTTTCATCACACAGCGTATCACCGGTACGAATATCTTTAAATCCAACTCCCGCACCGATATCACCGGCTGAAATTAATTCAACAGAGTTCTGTTTGTTGGAGTGCATTTGGAAAATACGTGAAATACGCTCTTTCTTTCCAGAACGAGTATTGTAAACGTACGAACCAGCTTCTAATTTACCTGAATAAACTCTGAAGAAACACAGACGTCCAACATAAGGGTCGGTTGCAATTTTAAATGCCAAAGCACACAATGGTTCAGCAGCATCTGGATGACGTACAATCTTTTTTTCCGGATCACGTGGATCAAAACCTTCTGTTTCGGGTGTATCCAACGGACTTGGAAGGTAAGCACAAACCGCATCAAGCATAGTCTGTACACCTTTATTTTTGAAAGCTGAACCACAAATCATTGGATTGATATCCATTGAAAGCGTTGCTTTACGAATAGCTACTTTGATTTCATCCACCGTGATAGTGGTAGGATCATCAAAATACTTCTCCATCAAGACATCATCAAATTCAGCCACAATTTCGAGCATTTTATCTCTCCACTGTTGAGCTTCTTCCAATAAGTCAGCCGGAATTTCATCAATTTCATATTCAGCGCCCATGGTTTCGTCATGCCATAAAATTGCTTTCATGGTTATTAAATCCACAACACCTTTGAAATTTTCTTCTGCACCGATAGGAATCTGAATAGGACATGGTCTTGCCCCAAGAAGTTCCTTTACCTGCCGAACAACTTCATAGAAGTCGGCTCCCGAACGGTCCATTTTATTTACAAAGCCAATGCGAGGCACATTATACTTGTCTGCCTGACGCCAAACTGTTTCAGACTGTGGTTCAACACCGTCAACGGCAGAAAATGTAGCTACAGCGCCATCCAAAACACGCAACGAACGTTCCACCTCAACTGTAAAGTCAACGTGTCCCGGAGTGTCAATCAAATTAATTTTATATTTATCGCCCTCATAAGTCCACCAGGTAGTTGTTGCAGCAGACGTGATGGTGATACCACGTTCTTGCTCTTGCTCCATCCAGTCCATAGTGGCAGCTCCATCATGAACTTCACCGATTTTGTGTGTCAAACCTGTGTAGAACAGAATACGCTCAGAAGTTGTTGTCTTTCCAGCGTCGATATGCGCAATGATACCAATGTTTCTATTATAACTTAAATCTCCTTTAGCCATTTGATAACTCTGATTTTCTGTTTATGATTTACTGTCAATTAAAATCTAAAGTGTGCAAATGCGCGGTTCGCTTCAGCCATACGGTGCATATCTTCCTTACGTTTGAAAGCACCACCCTGGTTATTAAAAGCGTCAACGATTTCGGCAGCCAACTTATCAGCCATCGAACGTCCTCCACGTTTGCGTGAATACAATATAAGATTTTTCATTGAAATTGATTCCTTGCGATCAGCACGGATTTCGGTAGGAACTTGGAATGTTGCACCACCCACACGACGAGATTTTACTTCTACCAGTGGAGTGATATTTTCGAGGGCTTTTTTCCAAACTTCAAGTGGGGATTTTTCTTCGTTCGGAAGCTTGCTTTTCACAGTTTCGAGCGAGGAATAGAAAATGTCGAAGGCAGTAGATTTCTTGCCATCATACATCAAGTGGTTGACAAATTTTGTCACCATTGATTCATTGAAAACCGGATCAGGTAATACGACCCTCTTTTTTGGTTTCGATTTTCTCATTTTACTTAAAAATTTCCGTTTTTGTTTTTTGGTTGCTTTAGTCTTACTTCAACGACTCCTCCGAGTCATTTACTCAACCTTTCATCTGCGACCTAAAACGCAAACAAGTGTTTAAACTTGATTTTGTTAGTTTCTTTTTTGAAAGGAGATTGAAATGTGTGTCGGCTTAAATAAGCCTATTCAGATTTCTGTATTCTACTTATTTCTTTTTTCCACCCTTTGCTGGTGCACCTTTAGCGGCTGCTGCTCCTGCTTTTGGACGTTTTGCTCCATATTTCGAACGACGTTGTGTGCGACCACTTACGCCAGCTGTATCGAGTGTTCCACGAACCACGTGATAACGTACCCCCGGAAGGTCTTTTACACGACCACCACGAACCATTACGATTGAGTGTTCTTGTAAGTTGTGTCCTTCGCCCGGAATGTAAGCATTCACTTCTTTTTGGTTAGTCAAACGCACACGAGCTACTTTACGCATTGCCGAGTTCGGTTTTTTTGGAGTAGTAGTATACACACGCACACAAACACCGCGACGTTGTGGACATGAATCCAACGCTGGTGATTTGCTTTTGTCGATGAGTTCTGCTCTTCCTTTTCTAACTAATTGCTGAATTGTAGGCATTTTACTTTGTTTTTAATAACTTTAACTGCTTTATTTATATCCCTTTGGTTTTTGTCCAAATTGGGTTGCAAAGATAAGCATAATATTTTAATAGACAATAGGTAGAATATAAATATTTTCATTCACTTTAAAAATCGATATTTTGCGTGCCTTTTTATAGTACCAGTCGAACGTAGTAAGCACTTAATCAAGTATCTTATTTTCTCAAATAAAAGACCTCCTTTTTGAAAAACAATCTTCAAGCCTCGCTTTTGGTAGTGCAACTATGAATTTCGTTTTAAATAAAAAACTCCTTACAAACCGAATGATTCGAAAGGAGTAAATTATTATTTTACGGTAAAAAACGGTGTGCTTCTTTTTCTGATTCTCGTTGTTTATTTTATCATTTGCTTGAGGATAATTCAATAATCTCAGCGGTAACATTTTTAAACTGAGGCATAGCATCACCAATGAGAGCACCAATATAGGTAGGATCACACACTAAATACTTTTCGTTATTCAATATCAGATAATCTCCTTTTACATCTTCATCGAAATGAACTGCTGTAGCTAAATGATTGGGATAATGCAATAACACTACTTTTAAATGTAATAAATCGCGAACTAGCGTAGTATACAAAAAAGCACGGTCTTCGCAATCACTGTATGGATAGTAAAAGACTTCTTCCGGGAAAAATGAACGTTCATAACCAAATTGTTCTTCATCTGTTTTATATTCGAATGCCGTTTGTACAAAATTAATCAACATATTGGCTGCCTCAGCCTCCGATTTTTCTTTAACAGCGGATTTCAACACAGGATACAAGTTATTTTTTACTGTTTCACTCAATGGCGTATTGGCATAGACCTTCCAATCGCATTGCGGATAAGTGTTGTAGAAATCCATAAGTTCTTTATTTACTCCGGTACGTATCGCTTCAACAGGATATGCTTTAGAAGTAAAAACCTTTTGAACAGTTTCCGTCTTATTTGCTAACTGTTCACTCTCAATTCGCATTGAAACCGGCTGTTCTTTCGGAAAACCTTCGTTAAGTACCCGTAGTTGCTTCACATTCGCATCTATCAGGTAGAACTTTGAATCTCCAATTTCTAAAAACATTCGACCATACATCTCGTAGTCTGTATTGACGAGTAGCACAAGTTGGTCATTTTCTACCTGCGCAATACGAACTTTGTAACCGGTCTGGCTTAGCACAAACATCTGAAGCAATACAGCCTCATTCGTTTTAGGTGAACCGTAAATACTTTCTGTTATCCGACGGACAAGTGCTACATACCCCCAATCGCACAATTCAAGTTTAGAACGCAGACCGATGCAATTGGCTAGAAAATTATTGTACGACTTACCAGCCAATCGCTTCCATGTAGCAGCCAATACATTGCCATTCAATGCTGATATGTGAAACTTCAAGCTATCGTTCCAAACAACAGAACATGGTACAGAAAAAAAACTGAAGTTTATTATCGATGGATTCTCTTTTTCCGGTACAACAGGCATTGGTTCTATAGGTTGTGCTTGTGGTCGCGGTTCAGGCAATGGAACAATATCCCCTTTTGGTACAGGATTATCAACTGGCTTTTTATTCGGATCTTCCTTTACAAGAGGCTTTACCGGATCAGGACTTTTCGGAACAGGAGTACCCTTAAATGCCTGAAAAGCTTCCCATTCCTGTTTCATATAATCAGCAAATTTTTTATTTTCCTGTTCCCGATAATTTTTGAAGGCTTCTGTTTCTTCCTTTTTATATTTTTCGAAGTCGTCCTGCATTTTTTGGATTTCAGACTTTTCTTTCTGCTGAGCCATGATAGTGTAGGCTATCAGGTGGCACATAATCAGCAATAAAATTCGTTTGCTCATGTTTATTTGAGATTATATTGAATAATTATTTCAAAATATGAAACTGTTTATACACAATGCATCGTTGGTCGGGGGGAATGGAGTAAATCCAAGTCATAATTTTTTCATTGTCGGTAAGCTGTTCATCGCCTTTTGCCGCCAAAAAAGGAATACGGGTTTTGATGAATGCAAAAATTAACCGATTCATTTCGTCTTTTTTGTCCGTTTCGAGGGCATAGTCCAAAAGTGTACTTTCCAATGGAAATTTGTATTTCTGCTCTTTTCGTATTTGTTGATCTTTTTCAATGATGTTCGGGAACATTAGTGAAGCATCATGGTCGGTAATATTAAAGATGGTCAGGAAGCAATCCTGTGTGGTTTTAAGGCTAAATTTCAAATTGTCAGCATTTTTGTAAACGGGCAGCACACTATCCACTTCGGCTTTAAACGTAAAGTCCGATCGCATTTTGTATTTAATTACTTCGGCATCTATTACCACAGAATATTCAATCTGATTAATATTTGGATTGACAATTTTATTTTCTTTTACGATGGTATAGGTTGTGACTGCGCCCTGAATTTCCGACCGAATATCTGAATTGAAAAACTGAGCAAAATCATTGTTTACCTGACTACTCAGAAGCAGTTCGGATGCATTAATATGTTCAGCGATATGCGCTTTCTTCAAGGCATCAATCTTAGCTTCGTTTATAGCACGCTCTTTGGCCTGATTCTCGCTCACATCGCCGGAAATATAGGCCATACCTCGGGCACCTTTCACTTTAATTCTCTCCTGAGCATTAGCAAAGCAAATGTTTGCTGCAAAAAAAATTGCAGCAAACATTTTAAATTTCAGCGAATTCCGAATGCTATTTTGTTTCATTTACTATTGTCCAACTTATCCATTTCCTGATTGTAGATTTCTTCAAATTTCTTTTTATCGTAATCAATTTGAAGTTTTTGATTTTTAGAAATACTATTACTAATACCATTTAATATAGCCTGTTTGGAAACCTCAATTGCAATCCAGTATTCGTAAGTAGTGCCTGTTTTCAATAGTTTTTCTCCAATAATAGACACATCAACCAATTGTTGACTTACCACTTCTGTAGTCAAGTTCTCAAATTTCTTCTCTAGATCATCTGCATTAGTTACTGAACGTTGATTAGTATAGCTTTGTGTTACAGCCTTCATTTTAGTACTAATCAATCCCGCTATTTCACCTTTGACATTGTTCAGTGCAATCTTTTTTGCTGTAGCAATATCAGGACTCTTCCCTGAAGACTTTGCTCTGTAGTTTTCTTTGTCCGATTGATACTCTTTACCTGATAATGGCAAAATCACCTCTACGGCTCCTTCTACTTTTTCTTGTACTACTTTTTTTGTTCCACTGCAGTTAACGGTCAAAAAAGCAATAATAATTACCACTCCTAAATACATTTCTTTTCTCATACTAATAATTTTTTAAATGAAACTTATTTGAATTAATGTTAAAATCAATATTTATTTGTCGATAAACAGATCTGATTCTTTTTATAGAAAATGCGATTGAGTCATTTACTACATTTCTTGTAATAGAATTCGTATTATCTCGCCCACTACTATCTTTATACAATTCGTTCATTGCTTTCAATCGTGAATGTAAATTGGTCGTTGCCGTTTGTAAATTATTAATAAACGATTGTAAATAGCCCAACCATAAACCTTTCTTGTACAATTGTATTGTTGTGTCAGTTATAGAAGAACCATCAATAGCATTAGCTGCATCTGCTCGATAGACATACTGATAAGCCGGAATCTGAATTGTGTCATTGTTATATACAGAATTTATAGCACAGCAATCATCAGCCTGCAAGTATTCATAATAAAAGAGATTTGAATCATTTTTAATAACACAGTTTGTTTGTTCTGAATTACACCAACCTATCTCTATTTTTGAATAAGATTTATACGTTTGTATATCTGTTTGCAAATGCATTGCCTTAGTATCGGCCCTATCTAAACTTACCAGTAAAACCGTTTCTCCAAATCTAGTCTGAAAGCTATCTGCAATTAAACAGTTACCCTGAATGACTGAACTACCTAAAAATCGGGATATTTCTTCATATTTATTTTGCACATCCTTGTTGTATAAATCCGAAATTCCCGAAAATTTGGTACCGTTCATTAAATTGAATTGCATCAATGCCCGGTAGAAGGCCTGATTAGTTGCATTATGCTTATTATCCATCTCCGGGTCAGATATTCCAATTGCATAGCAACCCTTGTCGGTCGATTCCGGAATATTCCAAAACCAAACCGGAAGTTCCGATACTCCTATAGAAAATTGATCTTTTCTCAATGGTGATGTTTCTTTGCTTAGTTCTTTCTCGTAGACCCTTTCGAAGTAAATTCTATCATCATTCTGTGCATAAACAGAACAAATAGATAATACGGCAGCTACCAAAAAGATTTGGCGAGAATTTGAACACATACAATTAGCTTTTAAGCCGATGTTTTTAAGTCGCATTATTACTTCAACATCATCTCTTTCCAACTATCACTCACACTCAATGAAGGTGCTACAGTTGGCGTTTGACTTTTACGATTCACAACAATGGACTGTTGGCTTACGCTAGTAGTCAAATAGTTATTCAAGTCGCCGAGAGTAACATTTCCTTTGGTCTCCTGCAATTTCTTAAGTAGAAAGTAAGTAAATAATCCATGTCCCTTTTCTTTATAAGGATAAGCTGTTTCCTGATCAGTGGCAGCGCTGAATACCACCATGTTGCCCTGCGGTATACCTAGTTTTGGTTTCAACACTACACCGCGAGCCGAGGCCAACATCCCTTCGCCACGTTGCGCTCCACTAAAGCAAGCATCCATAAAGACCAGAGTAGACTTTGCATTCAATTCTTGAAGTTTTTTATACAAAAGACTGAGTGGATAACATGCTTCGGGCTGTGTACCATCTGCATCCACCGGAAGCAAATAAGCTTCTTTCGTGTCTTCAGCAGGAATACCGTGACCGGCATAGTAAAATATCACATGTATATCCCCATGATAAGCAGTAGCTATAGATTGAATATCCTTTAACGCAGCCAACATAATACCATAGCTAGCATCCTTATACATTCGGATATTATCCGTAGGCAATCCCAATGTCTTTTGGCAATAGCCAGAAAATACTTTTGCATCGTTAGCAGCATAAGTAACCTTGGCGGCACGTTGATAATTCTCGTTACCAATTATTACTGCAAAAGTTTTATTATTAATTGCATTAGTGGTCGGAATATTAAGATCTACATCTGATTCACCAATTGCTTTTACTGAATTATCCCGTTTCATATTATTCTGAGAGACTGAATTATCTACCAGATTAACTTCAACAGGGGCAAAGTTGTATTCTATATTATTACTAGCATAAGTAGTAGACAAGTTGCTGTTATAGTAATACTTCTTATCATCTAAAGGTGCTTGAATCGTCAGTTTGGCCAGATTAAGTTTTTCATGATTCACTGCAAAGTCAGCGTCTGTAAACTTCATGTTTTTCCAACATTGCTTAAAAGATTGGGCATCCTTTATAGAAACGGGAATCGCAAAATCGCCAAATTTAAGCGATTTCACCAGATAGGTTTCATGATCTGCATCGTACTCACTTAATTCTAATTCATTCCAATTAATTTTCTTGAGATACTCTTGCTTGTATTTATTTAATGCTAACTGAGTAAACTCCTGAATTTTTTGATTTCTGGTAGTGGGGTTAACGCGTAACTGATAATCAGATGTTTTTTCAAATTCACCTTTCTTTTGCCATTCATCTATTTTACCTTCTACATCATGTTTAATATACGATGTTATAGGTAAATAGCTAACATATCCCCATTTGCCATTCTTTTTCACCTCAGCAAGCTGCTGAGAAGAAAAGTTGAAGGCATCCTCAAATTGTGGTTGTATTACCCAATTACCCATTACATCAATATAGCCCCATTGATCGGTATTTTGCACAGCAGCTATTCCATTTATAAATGGAGTTATAGTTTTGTATATCGGTTTTATTACAAAAAATCCTCTGTCATTAATATACCCCCATAGGTTGCCTTGCTTAGCCTCGGCATATCCTTCCTGAAACATACCTACATCTTGAAAAGTATTGTTAATTACAAACATCCCTGTTTTGTTTATAAATCCCCAACTTCCATTTAGTTTTGCCGCTGCATATCCTGAATGAAACATTCCTATATCGTCAAATTGGGGATTAATATACCATTTACCATCTGCATTTACAAACCCCCATTTACCATTTTGTTGCACACCTGCCAATCCTTCACTGAATTTACCCGCATCAGCAAAAGCAGGTGAAATAACCCATTGATTGTTTGTATTAATGTATCCCCATTTGCCATTAATGCACACACTTGCCATTCCTTCTGAGAAATTGGTTACATCATCATAAATAGGTTTGATCACAAACGAACCTGAAACATTAACAAACCCCCATTTGCCATTTTTCTTTACTGATGCTAATCCCATTGAAAATGATGCAGCATCTTCAAATAAGGGTTTTATTGCCCATCCTCCTGTTCCATTAATGTATCCCCATGAATTACCCTCCTTAACAGCAGCCAATTCTTCTGAAAAACTATTGGTTTGATCAAACTGTGGCTTTATTGCCCAATTAAAGTCTTGGGCAAGCAAGCTAGCAGAGAATAGAAAAAAGGAAATACTGATTAATTGTTTTCTACCACACATATACTTGAGTGTTTTGAAATAAAAAATCATCGTCTGCCACCATGTCCAGAAGAACTGTTACTATCTTGTATCGTACTTTCAGTTGATTTTTGATGTTTATTATCTGACTTAAATAGCCTGAACCCGAGTACAATATCAAATGTACTTATCTTCACTGCATCACAGGTTCCTGTGCTAGTCGAGCCATCTGAATATGCATCGGTAAACTTATTTTTAACGCTTCCCATATTATTATAATACGCACCAATGGAAATAAAATCAAATATAATCCCTGCTCCAATTTTATATGACAATGCAACTGCAGGAGAATAAGTTTCATCTAACGTATATTCATTACCTGAATCATCGTTTACAATTCCTGATGCTTTTGTTCTCATCCCTACATTTAGTCCTATATTTGTTTCACCAAATAAAGAAATCTTATTATTTACAGGTAAATGAAAAGTAAAACCAGTAGTAATCGGGACATTCATATACTTATAATAAGTTAAATTACTATTTGCATCTTTTAAATTCTGATTAATATCATGATAATAAAAATCCGAACCTAAGTTAAAATATACAGTGTTAGCATTTAACGGAATCATATACTTCAATCCAAATCCAAATCCTGTTGCAGCGCCACCTAAAGATTTATTACCAAAGTCGCTTATGGGAGCAGATAATGCACCGTGAACTTCTAAGCCCTGTGCGAATAAGCGCCCTATCAATAAAACATTCAAAATGAATACAATGAATATCTTTCTCATATAAAATTTGTTTATCTTACACACCTACTCTTTAAGCTTTTCGGTAATCGCCCCTTACTCTGTTTGAGATTTTCAGGTAACTCTCTAGTATAAATAAAAAACAATACTACATAACACAATCCCGGCACTAATCTTTATTTCAATTTTAATGCAGCTGATACCCTGTTGTTAGTTTTCAAATATGATTTATTAATCAAACTACTACTTGATTTTACAGAGGCTAAGGTTGTAGAAATATATGTACTATTTCCAATGTCAATTTTAAGTATTTTATGTTGCCCTGCAGCCACATTTGCATACGAACAAAGTGGACCTTTAATTAATTTATTTGATTTATCATAGGTATCATCTTCAATTGCCAATTTTGAATTCGGAAGTAAGTATTTATAATCATAGTATTCCGAATAAACACCTCCATCATCAAAAGTATCTGAAGAATAGTAGCTCCCCGAAGTTGAAAAAGTTCCAGTATTAATAAGATACGTATCTGGAGTTAAATAATATTTATAAGCTACATAACGGATCGTAGAATAATTCACATTACATATATCGAAAACATATAGAGCTCCAAGGTGCTGAGGAGCTACCGATAAATTTATTGCAGAACCATTAATCGTCACCACATCCTTATGAAATCCCAGAATCCCATTAATGCCGGGGATTTTAGATGCCATAGTAATACTGGCGGATGACAGATTCGATAGATTTTTGAATGTCCAACAATAATCTAAATTGTTATAAACTACATCCACAATGGAAATAACAGTATATTGCCCATTCTCCAACACTTTAGAAACAGACACATTCTCAGAAAAAGAACTCTTAATTGTACTTACCTGACTTACCAAACTTCCACTTGAGTCATATAGCAGGAAGGTTGTCCGAACCGCATATCCGTCATCAACCGCTCCATTTGAAAAAAAATTTGTGTTGTCATACGGATTAACAAGGCTTTGAACCAACGAATAATTATTAACTTGTACAGACAGCTGATAGTTTTTTTGAACTTCATCACCACTGCAAGAAGTAAAAAACAGAATTAGCAATATGATTATGCCATTTCCATTCATTTTACCTAACGATATTGTATGTCTCTTTAATTGCATATCTATTATACTTTAAATGCGCCAAAATTTGGATATTTTATTTTTCATTCGATTAACATCTGTCTAATTATATCTTAGTTAACATTATCTCTATAATTTAAGTAAATAAAACACTGAATAGTCTGTCTAACTACACGATATATTAAAAAAACAAACAGCCCTAATATAAACTTTTCATACAGACACCGATAATTATAATTTTTGCCTACTCGTTACCTTTACGGCATTCGCTCACTCTTGTTTTTTTAAGATTCACCGAATGTCGAATAAAATCACAATGTCTGAATAATTAATCGTGAGATCAACTTTATTTATAAAGATTCAGAATGTCTGGAGTTATGCTTGTTTTAAATTCCTTTTTATTCGATTTTAGCTCTAAATCTTTTTGATAATTCGGGAGATATTTACCCCAAGGTAAATCGGTATAAAATGTATAGCCATTACAAGCTTTGGCAACATCAATATAATTAGTTGTAGCTGTTTTTAATGCAGAAAATGCCATATTCGCAGCCATTCCCCAAAGTCCCCCTACTCCAGTGGATACCGATGTATCGCAGGTTATATCACCGGTACGAGCATACAAGACCTGATTTGTTTTTGTCGATTTTATGATATATTCGATTTTTACTTGTACTTTCGATGACAAAGTTGATTTCTTCCATTTGTCAATTATCGTAAAAATTACCATATCGGCACCAAAAACATCATTAAACTTTGTAAGCGATGAATTTAAAAACATTTCGGCATCGTAAGCACTCTCTTTTTTAAGTACATCCATGGAAAGAATTGGGGGAATTACATAATAACCGCAATTAGACAAAAACACATTCAGAGTAGAATGAAAATATTCTTTTGCTTCCACATTTATGCTTCGATTAATTGGAGGCATAAGTAAAATAGTCAATGGTTTCTCATCATACATTTGCTTGTATGCAACCGACTTTGGGATCTTGGTTGCAGTGGTACTACAGGAGGTGACGCAAACCTCAACACAAACTACAAGTGTGCAATATAGGAGGACTCTTTTCATTTTTTTGTTATTTTTAAAATTCTACTTACAAATACTTCTGATTCGGGATATGTCTCAATTTCCTTTTTGAGCATGGCTTTTCCTTCGTCAATTTTATTTTCCTTTAGCAATAAATAGCCATATTCAGCATATATTCCTGGTGGAACTACTCCACGCGATGATTCAGATTGATTTTTAATAATGGCTTCATAAGCAGCTATCAATTGAGTTTCCGATTTTTCGTCACTATTTTTAATATAGTTGTATACAGCGTTTGAATAATCGCTCCATACATAAAGAGGTTTTACCTTTTCTTTTTTCTTTGCTTGGCAAGGGACCAACATTAAAACACAGCATACAATTGCTAAAATTCTTTTCATGGTAATTCTATTTTTTTTGTTTCTTGAGCCGATACAAAGATCTTTCGGCTTATTATCACTTTTCCTTTATATTTAATTGTAATATTATGAGTCCCGGCTGATATTGCATACACAGTTTCCTTTGTACGGGTTATTTTTTCTTTCACCACTTTTGCCTCAAAATGAGTCTGCCTATCGACATCAACTTGAATTCCTTCGCTGTAATTACTAGGTATTCCGAGAAACTCCAGATAAGATTGATTCTCTAATCCTGACGACGAAGTTTTTATACCACCACAACTTGTCAATATTGTTACAATCCCCACGATTAATCCTACTTTGATAGTTCTCATTTTTTAATCTCCTCAATATAATAGTTGTTCAAATTACCTTTATCAATAGCCCCTTCAACAAAAGAAACTGTTGAAAATTCGTTATTTGGATCAGAGCCACCAATAAAGTCTATTTTGATTATGCCTATAGATTTACCTGGCAACTCCATCATCATTCCTGTTTGTGGATTCTTTACACTTTTACCTTTCTGAATGACATCATACTTGTCTCCGACTTTCAATCCCTGACTTTTACCTCCGGAAATGAATGTGCCGTTTTCATCCGAAGTTAAGAAATAGGATTTCCAGGGTCTGTCCATACAATTGTTGATGATATTTTCAACTAGTTTCGACATAGCCATAGAAATGGCTTTGTCGCTTAATGTTGCATCATAATCTGCTTGCGATCCTAAACCTATCACCGTCTTATTGATGGTTTCGGCCTCTCCTTTCGCCTCTTCAGAATAAATAATTTGTCCCGAAGCTACATCAACAAGCCTAAGACTTACTCCTGCTTGTACAGTTTGGGTTTTGCTTCTTGAAAACATTTTTACATTTCCTACATTTTTTCTTCCAAACTCTGTAATTGAGCCGATAATCAGGTAATCTGCTCCCACTTTCTGATAGCCTTCATTGCCAGCTAGTTTCAATTCATCAAAAATCTTGTCCATGTCCTGCCGTTCCAGCAAAATAAATTTATTACTTGCTGCAAGTTTAGTAGATAAAATATCTACAGCCTGTTTGCCCAGTGGGTCATTTGCTTTGTCATAAAACGCCCCCTTTCCATATTCCGTTTCATTTGAAAAGCGTGCTATTGCCACTTTCCGTTTTAAAACTTGCTGATCATTTTGAATCTCTTTTGTCTGTGATTCAACCTGAATAATTTTTTGCTGAGCAAATCCAGAAATCACAATCAGGCTAATCGTTACAATAAAAAGTATTTTTCTCATAAAATATCAATTAATTAGCTCCCTACTCTGTTTCGTATTTTCGGGATATTCCATATTTAATTCCATAAAAAAAATCCTGACAGATAAAAAAACCTGTCAGGATTAGAAACGTAAACAGAATCAACTTACATTTGTGTCAGTTGTTTTACCTTCTTTCTCTTTCGTCTTATTCTCCGCCCGCGTATCACTTGCTTTCACAGTACTGAGTGAGGTCGTAACCAGTTCGTTTAGCGAGGCAATGAGCGCAGTAAGATCTGCGGATGGAGCTGCTATTTCTTGTAAACTTATTATTTGAAACAAGGCCTTCAAAGCAGCGACTGTTTCCGGACGAGCTTCGGCTACAGTGGGTTCATTGATAGCTGAAGCTGATTCAATAACCTTTTGGACTGCGGATTCAAATTCGCTTTGCGACACTGTCAATTCATCTAAAAGTTCATCTCCTCCTATCAGAGTCAGTTCGGCTGCGTATTTAGTCTTTATTTCTGAAATAATATTAGTAATGGCAGCCGTTTTAGCTTTTAACCCCAAAGATTGAACAGTCCATGCGTGTTTTCGGATAACTGCAACAATGGCTTCTGCTGCTACAGATACTCCCGCTTTGCGACGGGTAGTACCCGATTCGCTAAAATTGCGAAAAGCCAAAAAGGCATCAACTCTTATTTTATCCTTTTCTGATTGATTTTTAATAAAAGGGTTTTTCGATTCGCGTTCGAGTGCACTCTGAAAATTATCATTCTTTGTCTTTGCATTCAAAAGGAATGGTACCACAACCGGAATTTGAGCTTTCTTTGCCTCAATCAATGTAATTGAATTTTTACTGAAAGTAAACAGCTCTTTACTTGGGAACAAAGAAAAATTTAAATTTATAATCATACTGTCTAAATTTAAGTGATAATAATATTGATTGTTATTCTGAAAAATTCACACTGTAATAAAGTCTCCGTAGGTTATTCATTTTTTGTTTTTCGATCGTCTCAGAAATTTGAGACTCCCGATTTTTCGTTTTTCAATAGCATCACGTTCGTTATACACTATTTTTTTCGTTTTTCAGTGACTTCAAAAATCTTAGACACTTATTTATTCATTTTTCATCGTCATCACATTAGTGATCGTTTCGATTTACAAACAAACATAAGCATCCTGAATTTCGCAGACTTATATTTGCGTCAAACCAAGACATCAAAATTTTGGTATGCATGTTATTTGTTCATTATCCATGTCCTTCTTTTCGGAAAGGGTATCTTTTTGAATAAAATTTGAGCTATTGATTCAGGGCTTAAAAATCTATTCTTATTCAAAAACTAATATTGATTTACAGTTCAAAATTACAGTCCTAAATTTAAACGAACAAATGTCTTTATTTCCAAAAATACAATTTTGGTCAAAAGACTAGGATATGTTGCAAAAATCGAGGATAAGTGGTAGAAATTAGTTACTATGTTTTTTTGATAGAATTGTAAAATGATTGGATCTCAATGTTTTTTTACACTTTAGCACCTTGAAACTGTTGTTATAAATAAAAGAAGAACCATCTTCCCTATAAAAGAAAGATGGTTCAAAACAAACAGATAGAGAAATTCGATATTTTTTTATTTTATACTTATCTAAAAAAATCTTCTTCAATAGAGGTTATATATCAACCTTCATCCAATAAATTAATCTTTTATACATCGGATAGAAAGACCATATCTTTTGTCTATTCCATCGTTGTAAATCTGATCCGTAAAATCATATAGTCCTCTACTTTTAGCATAACTACTACTCTGGCTTGTTGAACTCCAATAAATAGCATCTAATGTCAAGTCCGTGAATTTACCTGTTTGAGTTCTGTGACCGGCTGCTAAAGCTGTGAATCCACTTTCATTTGTTACGTCATCATTTGTGTCCCAATGAATTGTTCCTTTTTCTTTTAATTTATATCCAGAATAATCCCCACCGAGGTAAGATATTAATGTTGCCTATTCACTGTTGGTTGCAACATGCCAACCTTTCGGTGCAAGATTTCCTACATTTACGGCATACCAATTATATAATCGACCATCTGTCGCAATTGTATCCTCATTTGATGTATTATTATAATTGCAATATGCCCCTGTAGAAAGATTCGTCCAATCAGAATTAGTTGAAACATTTGCTATAGCAGTTCCGTCATTATATTTAGTTGTCCGTAGATTTTCGGCCATCCAGGTTTGCGAGCCGGTGGTAATAGTTTGATATACATTACCGTCTTGATCCGTCATTGTTCCGTAGGTTAAACTAGAATTAAACACGGCAGTTGTTTTAGCATTGGTAGAATTTCCATTAGTAGGATCATCACTTTTAGAGCAAAACGAGAAAGACTGAACTGTAAAAAAGCTTAACAAGCCGAGTAATTTCTTATTTATATTGTTCATTATATTTTATTATCGCTAGAATATGATTTGTATGATATTGTTGGAATAGTATAATTGAGTGCATCTTCCACTAAAAAAAGATCCGCTTCTCTTTCAAAAGCTCTTATTTTTTATGCCAAAGAGATTATATTTTTTTACATGAATCGGATTTCGTATTGATTTGACTTTGTTCCCTGAATTTTCCTTACCTACCAGACTATATGATTTGAGTAGTTTTTTAGAAAAAACGATTCCATTTTCTTTCTGGATAAATCCCAGATATCCTATATTTGGCGCAAAATACATACTTTGCTCTATAACATTCCCTTCGCAGTTAGTCTCTGAACTTGTATATACGTAACAATCAAAATCGCCAGCCTTTGTATGCAATTTCTTATTAATGGATGTACAGGTCAGACTCACCGTATCTGGATGTGTCGTCACCTTTCTATCGTTAATACTATAGCCAATGCTAAATGACTGCCATTTATCATTTAAATTGACCGGATATTTTAAATACAGATAGTTATTTTTGTTGTTATTGAAATATCTGACATTGTTATACACAAATCCATAATCAACAAAACCTTTATCATTCGTATTAATAAGTTCTGAAACATCGTTATACGTTTTGCTATGAAAGTCATACCAAGTCCATAGATATGCTTTGATTGAGTCATTGACATATCCGGTTATAACTAGTCTGGACGAGTCTACAGATTCAACCTTCCCTGCCGATGTAAAAGTAGAATCAATATAGTCCCAGGTATAGCCAACTCCTAAGGGCATAATAACTTTGGACGAATTATCGCTAACATCATTATTATCATCATTTTTACTGCAGCCAACCAAAAGACATGCTGCTCATACCACTAAAAATAGATTTTTCATTATTTGCTGTGTTTAATCTTTGCCTACTCGTAAAGCTTTTCGGTTTCTGCTTCCTACTCTTTCTGGAAATAAAAAAATAAATCCTGAAATGGGGAACTACTATCTGGAGTGAGATTCCTGCTGATTTTAGGAGAAAATGATTATCGGGATATCGTGAATTGCTTTTGAGATAATGTTAGCAAAGCTATGAAGAATACGAAAATAGTTAATCCATTTATGATAATAAGAGAATCTTCGAACATACTGTAAATAAAGAAGGTTGAAGAAAAAGAAAGTGATAAAAAATAAACTCTTTTTTCAAAATAAATTGGCAATAGTATAAACATAAAAATTAAACTAACCCCAATACCACTTTCCAATGCAAATTGAAGAAACTGATTGTGGCTATTATGTTTAGCATTAACTTCAGAGGTTAATCCATCTTCTTTATATTTCTCATACAATTCAGGTTTTACTTTAGAGTATCCAACTCCAAGTAAAGGATGGTCTCTGATTATCTCTATCGCACATTTCCAAATTTGAATTCGTGGATCAACCTTTGACATATCCTTTTGATAATCTGTAACTCCCTTATCTATAATGCGAGTTGCTTTTAAGGTGGATAAGCCTGCTATTGATAGTCCAATGAGTGCAAATACGATAAAGATTATCCTCTTTCGTTTGAATATATAAACTGCACTGGCAAATAGCACAAATGTTAATGAAATAATCCCTGACCGCGATCCAGTGGAATAAAGAACTGCAGAAAGAATCAGTATAGTAATAAATGTAGCAACAATTCTAAAAAAAGATAGCTGATTTGCCGATTTGACTAAATATGCCAAAGAACCTACAGCAAGGCTAATATTTGCACCCATAGCTGCTCTGTGCTTAAAAAATGGCGAAATAAACAGTTGAAATAATGAAATGTCATCTGCCAGTTTGTGAGTATATGTCCCTAATGGAATGCCTTCAACAGTGCCACTTAGTATATTATAACGGTATAAATAAAAATAGCTTACAGCAATGATACAACTAGTTATACATCCGATCAAATAGAAAAATAAAACTTGTTTTAGATTGAAATATCTGTTTGCATGCAAAATTATCAGTACTGGTAACACCAATAATGCCAATTGAGTGTCCAACAACTTTGACATTAGTGATGGAAAATCATTATGGATAAGTGATACAATTATCCTTCCTATGATTAGGAGGCTTAGCAGAAGAAGTGGAATATAATATACCTCTTTTATCGTTGCTTTTCGATGACTGTCAATAGAAAATATACAAGTTATAAGCCAAAATCCAAAAGTAAATTTGATAACTGTTTGGGGAAAATTTAAACTAAATGCAAGAAGTAAGAAAGCATAATAATTTAGTTTCTCTAAATCTAATTTAAATATATTATTTGTCATGTCAGATTGCTGTATGAATTTATATTTTAAGTGGGAGAACATTTTTATTAGTAATATATCGATAAATAATCTATTAACAAAGAAAAGCATTGTTTCCCTTTTATTTTTTCTATTGATTTGAAAATGGATTGCTAGCAAATATATCTAGAAACTTCTATTGTTGAGTTTAAGCACCTACCTGTATTTGTATTTTTATAGCAGACTTTAATTATTGCAGATAATTGCATAGCTGAATTTCTTAAATTGATTAATTGTAAAGAACAATGTAAACAAGATAGATCAGTATTGTCTGGATTTTAGGAAATAATGCGGATTATTAAAAAATAGAATAAAGAACATATACAATCTAATATATTTAAACTTATTAACTGCTTTTTCAACCTAATCATATTTGCAAAATACGATGTTTTCTGAATGATCCTTTTTGAGGAGAATCCTATTCGGATCACTTTTTTGTCAATCTACAGTGCTAATTATTTCAGAACTAAGTCAGACTGATTTTTTCATTATCTGCTAATTCACGCGATATACTTTTGTTTCTGCAACATATAATTATTGAAAGCATAATTTTATCTAGTTCGTTTTTTAGTCCATTCATACAAATGAACGCTTTTTCAAGTTGTTTCTTTCTACAAATCTTTTGATTTTTATCTCGATTAACCCAATTCAATTCATGATGTAAATTATATACAGAAGCTAAATCAATGATTTTCAAATTTCCAAATAATATTATACATCCAATTAGTGACAATTTCAGGCGAAAACACAAACTCTTTTCAAAAGTACTCTTGATTGCTAACCGAGCGCAAAATTATAAACCATCATTTAAACAAGCAAATATACCATTTTTGACATTAAATATGTGGATAAGTGATAAAAAAAGAGGATAAGTGGTTGAAATTAGTAACTATGTTTTTTATAGGAAGGACGAAAAAATATTAAAATCCAGAAAAAGTTGTTAGACATCTTCTGGATTATATAAGAAAAGTTGCTCATAATCATGAACAACTTGCAATACGTAATAAAAGCGACTACAAACAACGCTAAATATAATAATCAAATCAGCTCAAAACGGTCGTGTAGACCTTTCATATATGTCCGTGATATTTCTAATGGCTTACGATTAAATGGAGGTAACAAATAACAACTCTTGTCTTCTATAGTAGAAAGATAATCAACATTGATTATTTGATGTTGATTAATCTGAATAAACGAATCTGAATAATTCAAAACATCACTGGCAATGGTTGTCCTTTTCAATTGCAAAGGTCTATGATCTGTCAAAACAGCTTCCCATTGCTTCTTATCTTTTTGGTATTGAAAATATCCTATTTGCTTCAAACCCAGTTTTTGATAACCGATAGGAGTAGCAACCATAAACGATTCGTTGATGGGCAAGAGTTGAGCTAATGTTTCATGAAAATAATTATGCACCTGCACTTGCGAAGCCGATTTAAAGAAACGATCCATCACTTCCTGGAAATCGCTCTGTTCATAAGGCTTCAATAAGAAATCGAATGCCGAAGCCCGCAAAGCATCCAACAGGTATTTTTCGTAGGCCGTATAAAAAACTACATGTATAGGCCATGTAATTCGCTCACGCAAGTCGGACAAGAGTTCCAATCCCGTTTGTTCGGGCATTTCCACGTCCAAAAATAACAAATCGGGTTGTTGTTCCAAAATCAGTTTCTTTCCGGCATCAGGAGTTTGAGCAGTTCCCACAATCAACAACTCAGGGAATTCATCAACAGAATGCCGAATATTCCTGATACAAATATTTTCATCATCGATAATGCCTACTGTATATTTGTCATTTTTCATATAATCAGCTTTTCTTATATTTCAAAATCATAGTCATTCGGTACAACTATTTCCACTCTTGTTCCACTCACAACCGGATCTTTCACATCCTCAATATTCAAACAAATCTTTTCATTGTTTCTCCTGTTTAGAATATCGATGGTTTGATATAAAACTTTTAATCCGGTGCCTGTTCCTTTTGAGTAAAGTTGTTTTTCGGGATGATATCCAGGTCCATTATCCTGAATAATAATTTGTACAGCATCGGCATCATTTAAAATTGCGATACTCAACAGCCTCTCACCTTCTTTTACCCGCAATGCATGCTTTATGGCATTTTCTATAGGGATCTGCATAATCATAGCAGGGATTCTCCATTTATCAGGCTCAACACCTTTGTTAATACTCCAGCAAATATGGAAGTCATCACCTAAACTTAGTTGTTCCATTTTCAAATAATTACGCACAAACTCCAATTCCTCACCCAATGTAACCGAAGTTTGTTCTGTGATCTCCAAACTACGGCGCAAAAAACGGACTAGACCTATCATTTGCTGATGTTTTTCTTTATCCTCTTCCGAACTAACTTCACGGTTTAGAATATTAAATATAAAATGAGGAGATATACGGTTACGAATGTTTTGTAACCGAAGTTTAGCATTTGACTCCAGAAACTTTGCTCGTTGTAAATCTCTTTTTCTCTTTAAATTGAAGTATACCAAAATAGCCATTATAATAAATGCAACTATAATAAAAAGAGTGAAGAAGTTTGTCAATCGCAAGGTGTGTATTTGGACGCTTTGCTCATTTATCAAATACTTTCGTTTGACCAAAGCAGTATCCTGTTTGAATCGCATATCAACTTCAGCCATTCTATTATTCATCCTTTCATCACGAATAGAGTCATCTTGTTTTATATTCTTCAATAGATATTGATAAGCTAGCTTATAGTTACCTACTTTGGCATAATAATCTTGAAGATAATTATTTCGAATGGACAAAATTGTAGGTTCCACATTGGTAACCTTATTAAATTGTTGTAATAAGCTAAATGCCTTTTTCGAATTATTTTGCTTGAGTGCCACACCCGCTTTCACTGTCGCAATATAATAAAGTATATTGTCAATCTTTTTTTGTTGAAAGTATACATAACTTTTATCAAGATAGTATTTTGCAGAATCCAGTTTATTCAAATGCAAATAGATATCACCTAAATTCACATTACATAGATTAACGCTATATTCATATTTTCCCTGCTCCACAATCGCTTTAGCCCTCAAAAACCACGGAAGTGCATGCGCATACTCTTCTTTATAATAATAGAAATTTCCACGATTATTACAAAAAACAAACTTTTCATTCAAAGATCGGCTCTCAAGTTGTTTTTCAGCCATCTTGAAATAAGTATCCGAAAGTTCAAAATTCCTCATTCCGTTGTAATAAGCCTGTCCCAGTCCAAAATAGATCGGAAAACCCATCTTATCTAAGATATGGAGCGAATCACTAATAAAAAGAGCTTTTCGGAAATAAGCCACGCCATTAACATAATCTCCTTTTCGGGTAAACATATCACCTAAATTGATACAAACATCAGGCAAAGATGTTTTATCGGCTTTCAGATAACCATGCCGATAAGCAATTTTATAATAGTATATGGAGCTATCAAACTTATTCATTTGAGAATAATAGTTTCCTAAATAGTTGTTTGCAGCCGTCAACATATCCTGTACATGTGGAGATATATTTTGTTTGTGGGCATACTTTAGCAATCTTTTCGACATTATAAAAGCTGTATCATACGAGTTAATAGTAAAATAATAGCTGGTGTAATCAGAAAGTATCTTGTAAAAAGTATCACTATCTTTAGCTAAAGCTAAAGCTGACTTAAATTGCAATTTTGAGAATACATTATTATGAAATAATGAGTCTTTTGCATGAGCAAGCAAAGTATCAATCTGAGAATCATTAGCACTTTTTGAAGATTTGATATTATTACACGCACACAAGCATATTATCAAGAAAAAAAACAAAACGGATTTAATATTCAGGACTGAATATTTTTGGGCTTTTATCATATACAACAAGAATTAACAACGGCGGCTAAAAAAGCAACATCTAACAATTAACAACCACAAAAATAGCAATAATACTTAACTTTTCAAAATTCCAGCCCATATTTATTAAAAATAAAAAAGGCTGCGAAAATTCGCAGCCCTTCCAAATACAAGATAGCCTTTTATTAGTTTTGCCCAAATGAACCGCCCACAATATCGAGCAATTCATTAGTAATAGCTTGCTGACGAGATTTATTATACTGCAGGGACAATTCCTGCAACAAGTCTGTAGCATTATCGGTTGCCATTTGCATGGCTATAGTCCTAGCTGCATGTTCCGAAGCATTAGAGTCTAGTAAAGCTGTATATATTTTCAGACGAAGCACTTTAGGAATCAATTCGCCAATAATTGTTTCACGGTCGGGTTCTACAATATAATCAAGTGCAACCTTTCCTTTTTCATCCGGTTTAAGCTGAATAGGCAAAAAGGTTTCTTCTGTCAGTACCTGCGAACTTTTGCTTACAAAATGATGATATATCAATTCTACTTTATCAA
>Ga0302203_1000245_pt1 | contig 23631 bp, 20 predicted proteins | sample II_Fen_E1_1_FD_194576 | JGI IMG/M metagenome (GOLD analysis project Ga0302203, IMG submission 194576) | Peat permafrost microbial communities from Stordalen Mire near Abisko, Sweden - II_Fen_E1_2 | ecosystem: Environmental > Terrestrial > Soil > Wetlands > Permafrost | place: Sweden: Abisko...
CTTGCAACCCCCTCGCAACCCCCTCGCAACCCCCTCGATACATACTATAAGTCCTGAATAAAACAGAACAAAAAACAGTGTACAGTTTCCTGAAAAGAAATAAAAAAGGGGACAATGGAGAGCCTTCGAAATAAAACAAAATGAATCAGGAAGTATTTTCATCGGTATTACAATGAATGGATAAAGCATAAGTCAGTCCCTGAGAAATTAAATTGACGGGTTGAAATAAAAAGTGGCAAGAATTAATAATATAACAGAGACTTACAGGGCAGAAAAAAAAAACCGCTATCCTTTATTGGAACAGCGGTTATCCTAATTATGCATTATGAATTATGCATTATGAATTACATTAGTAGTTTTGTTTCTCTACCTCAAAGTAAGCCTGTGGATGGGCGCAGGTAGGACAAGCCTTGGGAGCTTCTTTGCCAACATGGATGTGACCGCATTCGCGACATTGCCAGGTGGTTTCTTCTTCACGGGAGAAAACAGTACCTGTTTCAACACGTGCTAACAAGCGACGATAACGTTTTTCGTGCTGAACTTCTACACCTGCTATTTTACGGAAAGTAGCAGCGATATTCAGAAAACCTTCGGCTTCGGCAACATCGGCAAAGTGTGGATATAAATCAGACCATTCTTCGTATTCACCATTGGCAGCAGCCAAAAGGTTTTCGACAGTAGTTCCAATTTTTCCGGCAGGATAAGTGGCTGTAATTTCAACATCACCACCTTCCAAATGATTAAAATACTTTTTTGCATGTGCCTTTTCCTGTTCGGCTGTTTCAAGGAAAATAGCAGCTATTTGTTCATACCCTTCGGTCTTGGCTACCTTGGCAAAATACGTGTAGCGATTGCGGGCCTGGCTTTCACCGGCAAACGACTTAAGCAAATTCTTTTCGGTTTCAGTACCTTTAATACTTTTCATTTTTGTAGAGTTTTAATAAGGTGAAATATATGATTTTAAAGAATATGCGAAGTGATACTGCAAAGATACGGAATTATGAAAATAAAACAGACATTCATTCGTCTTTCTTATAGGTTATTTTTAATAGATATGTCCTTATGGCAGGGTAATTGGGCAAAAGGATATAACTCAATATTAATTTGAAAAACTAACTGTCCAATGTTAACCACTCTTATTTCTATTTAACTGGAGAATTGATTGCTCCTTTAAAATCCGTATCTTTGCAAAATAATATTACGAACTACCGACTACAAACTACCTTTTAAAATATGATCAGTTACCTGCAAGTAGAGAATCTAACCAAATCGTTTGGAGACAACCTGCTTTTTGAAAATATATCGTTCGGCATTGCCGACAACCAACGAATGGCGTTGATAGCCAAAAACGGCACCGGGAAAACAACCTTACTGAATATCCTTGCGGACAAAGAGGATTATGACAGCGGAACCATTTCTTTCAAACGCGATCTTCGCATATCTTACCTTGATCAGGATCCTGATTTTCCAAAGGGACTAACAGTACTGGATGCCTGCCTGAAAACGGATAGCGAAGTGGTACGTACCATCGCGCAGTATGAACATTGCATGCTATCGACCGATCATGAAGGATTGGACGAGATACTTGCCAATATGGATTTGCATAAGGCATGGGATTACGAGCAGCGCATTACACAAATCTTAGGTAAACTCAAGATTACCAACCTGGACCAACTGATTGGAGAACTTTCAGGTGGTCAATTGAAACGGGTAGCACTGGCAAATGTACTGATCGGAGAACCCGACTTGCTTATCCTGGATGAACCGACCAACCACCTGGACCTTGAAATGGTGGAATGGCTCGAAGACTTCCTGAAACGATCGAACATGGCATTGCTCATGGTGACCCACGACAGGTATTTCCTGGACAGGGTATGTACCAATATCCTTGAAATAGACCATCAGGCCATGTTTCAATACAACGGGAATTACAGCTATTACCTTGAAAAACGTCAGGAAAGGATTGAATCGTTCAATGCAGAAAGCGAACGTACAGTTAATTTGTACAAAAAAGAACTTGAATGGATGCGTCGCCAACCACAGGCACGGGCGCACAAAGCCAAGGCACGCCAGGAAGACTTCTATGAAATTGAAGAACGGGCAAAACTTCGCAGGAACAACGATTCCGTGCAGCTGGAAGTGAAAGCAAGTTACCTTGGTTCAAAGATATTTGAAGCGAACTACATTACAAAATCCTATGGCGACCTGAAAATCCTGGATAATTTCTACTACAACTTTGCCCGGTATGAAAAGATGGGAATCGTTGGAAAAAACGGGACAGGGAAATCCACCTTCCTGAAAATGCTTTTAGGAGAAGTAAAACCCGACAGTGGATCGTTTGATGTCGGCGAAACAGTTGTGTTTGGTTACTACAGTCAGGATGGACTAGCATTTGATGAACAAATGAAGGTGATCGATGTGGTTCGGGACATTGCCGAAGAGGTAGATTTAGGCAATGGCAAGAAAATGTCAGCCTCACAGTTCCTCTTACACTTCCTGTTTACTCCTGAAACCCAGTATAATTACGTTTATAAACTAAGTGGTGGGGAGAAACGCCGGTTGCACCTGTGTACCGTATTGATGCGTAATCCCAACTTCCTTGTACTCGATGAACCAACAAATGACCTCGACATTGTGACGTTGAATATATTGGAAGAATACCTGCAGGCATTTAAAGGATGTGTGATTGTGGTAAGCCATGACCGCTATTTTATGGACAAAGTGGTGGATCATTTAATGGTATTCAAAGGTGACGCCGAATTGAAAGACTTCCCCGGAAACTACACCGACTACCGTGAATGGAATGATTTGCTGGAAGAACAGGAAAAGGATGAAAAGAAAAAGGCTAAAACAAAAGCTTCTGCCCCTAAAGCTCAGGTAATTGTCAAAGAGAAAGTGACAAAACGAAGTTTTAAAGATAAGCAGGAGTTTGAAGCGTTGGAAAAAGAAATCCCCGAACTCGAGAAAGAAAAGACAGAAATTGAAACTAAACTGGCTTCGGGCAACCTAAGTACAGAGGAGATTGTAAAAGTTTCACAACAGCATGCCTTAATCAATGTTCGGATTGATGAAAAAACCTTACGCTGGCTGGAATTGAGCGAGATATAGAACTAACAACTAAAGAGGAATCTGGATACTTCATTCGTTATTTTTAACTCATACTTTCATTCGAATAATAAATAATACTAACTCTATTCCCCTATGGGAAGTAGGGTTAGTGTTTTTATATACCATAAACATGGTATATAAAATACCCTATCATTGCGATTGTGGGAATGTGAATTCTGCCGTATTTTTGCATTATAAAAATAAACAAACCCAAAAACTTTATTATCATGGCAAAAATAGCAAAAGATTTGACTGAATTGATTGGGAATACCCCACTCGTATATCTTCCTAATTATAGCGCAAAAAAAGGATTGCAGGCAACTGTAATCGCTAAACTTGAATCCTTCAATCCGGCAGGTTGCGTAAAAGAACGTATTGCCTTATCCATGATTGAAGATGCAGAAAAAGCAGGAATCCTGAAAGCAGGGATTGAAATCATTGAGCCTACCAGCGGAAATACCGGAATAGGATTGGCCATGGTAGCTGCTATCAAAGGATATAAACTGACACTCACCATGCCTGAGACCATGAGCATTGAACGCCGAAACCTGTTAAAAGCTTTTGGAGCTAACCTGGTATTGACTCCCGGAGCAACCGGAATGAAAGGCGCTATTGCCCGTGCAGTGGAACTTCACGAAGAAAATCCTGCCTCCTTTATCCCACAGCAATTTGAGAACCCTTCAAATCCAGAAGTACATAAACGAACAACCGGTGAAGAAGTATGGCGCGACACCGATGGTAAAGTCGACATATTTGTTGCCGGAGTTGGTACCGGTGGAACTGTTAGCGGAGTAGGTGCTACATTGAAATCCCACAATCCCAATGTCAAAATAATTGCTGTAGAGCCTTTTGAATCACCTGTTCTTTCAGGTGGAGCTCCGGGTCCTCATAAAATACAGGGAATTGGTGCAGGATTTATTCCTAAAAACTACGATCCTTCAGTAGTGGACGAAATCATTCAGGTTACGAATGATAACGCAATCCTGACATCACGTCAGTTAGCGCAACAAGAAGGACTGCTAGTAGGAATTTCTTCGGGAGCTGCTGCTTATGCTGCAACACAACTGGCACAGCGTCCTGAGAACAAAGGAAAAGTAATCGTAGCTTTACTTCCCGACACCGGCGAACGTTATCTTTCAACCTTGCTGTATGCATTCGAAGAATACCCGCTTTAATTCAGAGGTAAGGAGTAAGAGGTAAGAAACAAAAACCTGATTAGAAAATATTGAAAATACATATAAAATAAACCATTATAAAAATCCAGAAATAAGGTGTTTTACGTTAAGATGCATACATTTCCAAAAACAAGTTACTTGCCTCTTACCTCTTAAACCTTACTTCTATTAAAAAATACATTATGGCTGACAACAATTTTAAATTCGAAACTCTGCAGGTACATGCAGGACAGGTAGTAGACGGAACCACCCATGCACGTGCAGTTCCTATTTACCAGACAAGTTCTTACGTGTTTGATGATGCTGCCGATGGTGCAGACTTATTTGCATTGCGTAAATTCGGGAATATCTATACCCGATTGATGAACCCCACAACAGACGTATTTGAAAAACGTATTGCAGCTCTCGAAGGTGGAGTGTCAGCTTTAGCTACTTCTTCCGGACAATCTGCTCAGTTTATTGCCCTGAATAATATCGTAGAGGCAGGGGACAATTTTGTTTCTACTTCACATTTATATGGCGGAACCTATAACCAGTTTAAAAATCAGTTTAAACGTTTGGGTGTTGATGTCCGCTTTACACCAAACGACGAGCCGGGAGAGTTTGAGAAACTGATTGATGATAAGACAAAAGCTCTTTATCTGGAAACAATCGGCAATCCCGATTTAAACATTCCTGATTTTGATGCAATTGCAGCTGTTGCCGACAAACACGGGATTCCGCTTATTGTCGATAATACTTTTGGGGCTGGTGGATACCTGTTCCGTCCATTGGAACATGGTGCAAGCGTTGTGGTTGAATCGGCTACCAAATGGATTGGCGGACATGGTACTTCTTTAGGAGGTGTTATTGTCGATAGCGGCAAGTTCAATTGGGGTAATGGAAAGTTTCGCGCATTTACCGAACCAACTGATAGCTACCATGGATTAGTATTCTGGGATGTATTTGGAACGAATGGTCCGTTTGGCAATATCGCATTCAACATTCGCGCCCGTGTGGAAGGACTTCGTGACTGGGGCAACACAATAAGCCCATTCAACTCATTTCTACTCTTACAGGGGCTTGAAACGCTTTCCTTACGTGTAGAACGTCATGTTGAGAATGCACTTGAACTTGCTACCTGGTTGGAAAAACATCCACAAGTGGAATATGTCAATTATCCGGGTCTGAAAAGTAGTCCTTATCATGCATTGGCAACAAAATATCTGAAAAAAGGATTCGGTGGAGTACTTTCATTCAAGCTTAAAGGTAATGCCGAAAAAGCAGACAGCCTGATCAACAATCTGAAATTAATCAGCCACCTTGCCAATGTAGGAGATGCAAAGTCATTGATCATACATCCTGCTGCAACTACACACGAACAACTTTCGCCAGAAGACAAAATATCGGCCGGAGTATTCCCTGGTTTGTTACGTATTTCAGTTGGTATCGAAAATATAACGGATATCAAAGCGGACATTGAACAAGCCTTTGAAGCCATAAAATAAAATGTAAACCTGATTTACAACTTCTCATTTTTTATTTGTATAGTTAGTTAGTAATTTTTTCATGATAATTGCACTCCACTCATGTGGTGTGCAATTATTTTTTTAGTATAATGTGATGCACATATATTTTTGATTTTATTCTAACACAATTAAGAGTCATATTATCCATAAAAAGGACCGGTTTAGTAAACCGGTCCTTTTTATGGATTTAATATTCTGATCTTAAATGTAATACTCCGGATGAGCAGGAGGGTTTAAAAGCAACACCATAAATACATTACACCTTTTGTGTATTGTAGAATTTCGAACATCAAACTCCACAGGAACTTCCTGGAAACCAAGTTTACGATACAAGGCTAACGAAGCTTCCATTTTTGTATTTCCTTCAAGGATAATACGTGAGAAACCTCGTTCCCGGGCTTTCTCTATAAATACCTGACCCAACTTATATCCAATTCCTTGTCCATGAAACTCGGGATCAACAACCATTTTAGCGAGCTCACAAGAGATACCATCGATAACTATTAAAGCACAGGTTCCAACCACTTTGTTGTTATCTAATGCGATAAATACATTTCCACCTTTATCCAGAATGTACTTTTGAGGATCATTAAGCACCAGAACATCCGATTCTTCCAACCAAAAATAAGTTGATATCCAGTCTTCATTAAGCCTTTTAAAATCTTCTCCAAATGCCATGGAATGGGATCTGACATCAATTACTATGTTCATATACGTCTAATTTAAAATGTATAAATATCCGGTTTAAAAGGATTGACTAAATCGGTTTATTTTCTTAAATTCCATTGCCTATTTAAATTCCCGATCCATCAAAAAATGAACTGACGATAGCTTTTTGCTGCAGAATGCGAGAACCAGGTGGAACGTTGTTAGTAAGCCATACATTACCTCCGATAGTTGAATCTTTACCTATAGTTATCCTACCTAAAATATTGGCATTTGCATACACCACCACATTATCCTCGAGTATCGGATGACGTGGAATCTTTAGAGGAAGCCCGTTCTCATCCATACGGAATCGTACAGCTCCCAATGTCACTCCCTGATACAACCTTACATGATTTCCGATGATACATGTCTCACCAATCACTACCCCTGTCCCGTGATCAATACTAAAATATTCTCCTATCTGAGCCCCAGGGTGAATATCTATCCCTGTTTCGGAATGAGCTAATTCAGAAACAACCCGCGGAATAACAGGAACTCCAAGATTCAATAATTCATGAGCCACCCTGTGATTGAACACAGCGCGGATTGACGGATAGCAAAAAATTACCTCACCGTATGTATTAGCAGCAGGATCACCATCAAAGGTTGCTTTTATATCGGTAGACAACAACCGTTTTAATTCCGGTATTCTATTTATAAAAGTAAGTGCTATTTCCGAGGCCTGCTCATCTGAATTGTCGATTTCATTATCCGTGGAGTCAAACCGAAGTCCATTGAGTATTTGCTCTTTCAACAGGCTGTATAATCGTTCTATTTTTACCCCTAAATGAAATTCAAGTGTGTTTGAGTTCACAACTACTTCCCCAAAATATCCGGGGAAAATAATTGCACGAAGTAATTCCACTATTTCGTGCAATGTCAGCAATGAAGGAAGTGGTTTATAATGTTGCGGAATATACGCATATTCCGGAAGGTTATTCTGAGTTAACATTGAAATGTTCCTTTGAAGTACCTTTACTATTTTAGTTTCCATAGTCAGATGATATTATATTTTAGATAATCCTATTATCATTATTTCATACAAAGTTAATTCGTTCAACAACAGGTAACCGTTCTTAATTTTGTGTCAACAAAACAAATATATTTAAGCAAAATTAGTCAATCCCCATATATTTCAAAATACCATTTGTAAGGCATCTTTATACCCTGTTTGTGGTATGAAATAGTTGATTCATTCCGAAAAACTATCTGTGAATTTTTTATTCACCTCTTTTTTTTACCATTTAGAATCTTAACAGGTTATCCTCTAACAAAAAAACAGGTTGATTCGTTCTTGAATCAACCTGTTTTATCTTTTTAATTATTTGTTACATGATTTCGCCACTTCCGATACAAATCCTGGACTCTGCATCATAAATCACTCCAAACTGACCAGGAGCAATACCCTGAAGCCTCTGAGTTGATCGTAAATGTACACCTTCAGAGGATAAAACAATCTTTCCAGGTGTAAAATCCGGTGTATGCCTGATTTTAAATGTTACATCTATTTCTTTTGAACAGTTCTTCCAGGGGTTACTTGCTATAAAGTGGAAATCGCGCATTGAGAACTCATTCCCGTATTGTGTTTCAACTTCGAAGCCTTTTGAAGCATACACAATATTTGCTCCAACATCTTTCTTAATCACATACCAAGGTCCACCAGAAAGTCCTAATCCTTTACGTTGTCCAACTGTATGAAACCAATATCCATTATGTTTGCCAAGAATCTTACCGGTTTCCAGTTCAACTATCGGACCGACTTTCTCACCTAAATACCGTCGGATAAAATCATTATAATTAACCTTTCCCAAAAAGCATATTCCCTGACTATCCAGACGTTTAGCACTTGGCAGTTCTGCTCTTAAAGCTATTTCACGCACTTCATTCTTCATAAGATTACCAATAGGAAACATAAGCTTAGAGACCTGCAATGAATCAATCTGCGCCAGAAAATCAGTCTGGTCTTTCACCGGATCTTTTGCTGTAGACAGATAAACTTTACCGTTCTCCTCAATTGTATTCGCATAATGCCCAGTTGCTGTTTTGTCAAAATCCTTACCTACCCGTTGTTCAAATACACCAAACTTAATTAATTTGTTGCACATCACATCCGGATTAGGAGTTAATCCAAGTTTTACTTTATCTATCGTATACGACACCACATTATCCCAATAATCTTTATGTAAATCAATAATTTCAAGCTTGCACCCGTATTTACGGGCTATTAGTGATGCCATTTCAATATCTTCTTCCGAAGAGCAATGCAATAATTCGTCATCATCCATACCGATTTTGATATAGAATAATGTAGGAGTATATCCTGCTTCTTTCAGCAAGTGAACCACCACTGAACTATCCACTCCCCCCGACAATAATGTTGCTATATTCATTAATTATTATTCAATTTGTCAATCTTATTTTTTCAATACTCAATGCTCAATTATATATAATACTCAGCCATATCAACAATTCCAGACCGCATAGCATATTTAGTAGCTTCATGAACATTATTAACTTCAATCTTTCTGAATATATTTTTACGATGTGTCATGATGGTATGTGCACTCACATTTCTATGGGCTGCAATTTCTTTCGTTGTTTTACCCAATGCCATCTCTTTAAGTATCTCCTGTTCAGTAATAGTAAGTATTTGTCGAACATTCAGGCTGTGGGTATTTTTATTGTTATCAAGCAGCAGATTACTAACATGATTACAAATATACCTATATCCCTTGAAAGCTTCTTTTACAGCACTTCCTATTTCTTCTTTTGTACAATCTTTCAAAACCACACTAAAAGAATGAGTATTATACAATAAAGTTCTAAGAAACTCATCGCTTAATTCATCCGAAAACAATATCCAGTCAACCTGTTCAAATCTACTTTGTAAAATAAGCAATTCGTTTACACTCTCAAAATTAAAAAGAGTATAATCAAGTATTACTATGGCAGAAGTATGTTCTGTGAGCAGGTTAATCAGTTCCTTTTTCTCTGACACATCAAAAACTTCTGATATCTCAGTCTGATCTCTTAACAAATAATGCCATCCTGCATTCGATATATCCTGGTTATCAGCAATTATTATATTTCTCATCTTTTATTACTTTCTGTTGAAAATCAGCAATAATTAGTTTGTTTTGCAAAATTACTGTTTTATACTGCAATTCCGTCAAAAACATAAAAAAAGACGGCACAAGCCGTCTTTTTTTATGTTTTTATATATAATCTCAAGGTACATAACCCAACTGATTATTTTAATACTCCCAAAGGTCTTGTTCAAAATTCAAAAGTTCTGTTTCAATTCTTTTTTGTTCCTTCCTTATTTTATTAGGATCAGTTAGATATTGTAACAACATACGGTTGTTTAGGTTACTATCACCCAACAGATAATCAGAATAGAATTTCTGTACAAAAAATTCGTCATAAGTTAAACGTTGTGTATCATTTCCGTTTGGTAATACATATTGTCTTGCCAGATAAGGACGTAATTCATCAAAAAGGAACCAACATATTACAGAACTCTGAAAATAGCTCCAGGCATCAACATTGGTATCCAATGTGACATTTGTTTCAGTCAATGCATACAATGGTGCAATAGCCTCAATTTTTGAATACATCCGAGATGTATGTTTATCAAAAAACACAACTTCTTTAATCAAAAACTTCAATTGATTCTTAACATAATCTTTATAGGCATAGGTTGAAACTACAGGCTGCTGTGTGATCGAATCGGGTATAATCAGGGGAGTTTTCCTTATAGTATTATTGATAGTATCCTTTTCGCAAATCTGGAAATAATTCTTCAGGCTGTCCTTTGATAAAACACTTTTATACAATGGTTGAATATCACGTTCTATTTTATCGTAGGCTCTCAGAGAATCATTAAACGTAGCATCAAGCATAACCCGGAACAAACTTTTATATTGTTCATTTGGAATAACCGGGAAATAGAGTTGATAATTTTGTTTATCTCGCATATCAATTATCCTGTATACAGTTCGTGACCAAACTATATCATCTCTTCTATGGTTAATAACCGAGATTGTATCTGCCAATGAATTCAACTCTGTTGTTTGAATAGCCACAGTACCATTCTTTTCAAAAAAAGGCATTTGCGTCTCTTGAGCCTCAACATAATTGTAAAAGAATGAAATGGTAATAACCAGTGAGACAATCCAATATTTTTTCATATTATCATTTATTTATTCGTTCTGTTTCTTTTTGAGCTTAAAGTTGTATTGCAATTGAACCTAAATCCCTTTGTAATAAATCTGGTCCTTCAGCTTTTATATTATTAATCATAAGTATATCCCCTTTTATCAGCTTATCCAAAAATCCAGCACTTAGGCGTGAACCTGAAACCTGTAAAGGTGATATTCCTCTCGCTAGCATAGTGAATGAAGTCACCCTAAACTTGGCTTTTACTAATTCATCCTTTCCATAACTTGCAATAAGTGTAGAAGTTCTTAATGTTCCTGGCGATAAAAATCCCCCTCGTACAGGTTTTGCTCCGGCATCATTCGGTTGTATGAAAGCTTTCGGATCAGGCAGGTATTTCACCCTGTATGCGCCGCCACCCATTTTCTTTTGCTTCCCTTCAACTTTTGCCCAAACTTCAATAGTTATTTCTTCATCACGTGTGGGCTGAATCAAGTATCTTCCTCCATCTTTTCGTGCAGTACCACCGATCACACGTACGGAAACATTCTCATTAGCAACACCCGGGACTGAGACACTAAATTTATTATCAATCCCACGATATACGACATTTAAATCTTCATTGGACAAGGTTGCTGTAGGCTCACCAACTATATAGCTGCTTTTAAACGGACGAACCAATATACTACCATCATTCCCCTGTAGTCTGATTTGACCGGCATATGAAATAACTCCAAGTTTATTGGCCATTACTTCATATTTGCCTTTATCATTTATTGCTTGTCCATTTACAAAAAATTGAGGCTTCTGTGTAGTATCCATTGCAGATAAGACTATTTGGGCACTATATTTTTCGCCCCGTATCACATAAGGCGTGTTTGGAACCACTAAGGCCTCAATCTTATTTACCCTTATATCCATGACGTCAGTCTGGCTCTTTAAGTACTGAATTATTTCAGCCTCCGAGGAACGAACATCACTCTGATATTTTGTCAGGATTGTGATAACAGCCGAAACTGGCATTCCTTCAAATAATGCTTCCTCCCATGGTTTTCCATCATGATTTTTACCAGTTGAAAAGATTGATTCATACATCTTTTGCTTGGATGGATTTTTATCCGACAACTCTACCAAATACTTACGATAATTGTCTATCTGAAGTTTTAAATTCTTTCCATTTCCATTCAATCTCCCGTAAATTGCAGCTTTATCCAGATTATCCTTGGCATTTATTTGTTTCACGTAGGCACTGTCATTTGCCTCCTTGTTATCTGCCAATCGTACAATCTGTACTTTAAAATTTTCAATGAATTTGTAAAGGTCATCCGATTTTTGCTTCACTTTTTTGGCCTTTTCTAACCAATCCCTAACTTTTTCCGGATTCTTATCAAATAAACTTTTAAAGTCTGCATAAAGATCTTTATTTCTAAGTTCTGATGATTCAATTGTTTTATGCAAACTATTGTCCACCATGGTAAACCCATTCAAAATCTCGCTTGACACATTCAGTGCTAACATCGCTGTCAACACCAGATACATCATACCGATCATTTTTTGCCTGGGGGTTTCCGGACAATTTTTAGCTCCACTCATTGGAATTTCCTTTAAAATTAATAGTCTCTAAAATTCCGCTATGATTAGCTTAATGCATTGAGCATGTTACCATAAACCTGATTTAAATCAGCAACTTGTTTTGCCAGTTTAGTGGTGCCAACTTTATAGTTTTCTGTTTCAACTGCTGCTATTGATGTAGCTGATTTCATCTTTTGAACGTCAGTTACAATGACACTTAATCCTTCGTTAACCGTTCTTAACCGTTCCGTTTGTTGGGTAAGACCTTCTGATTGCGCCTGAATATTCTTCAATTGTATTTCATAGATTGAATTAATCGAAGAAAGATTTTTATTAATATCTTCAACTTTACCTGCATAAAGTTTCGTATTCTTTTCAACTGCCTCCATACCATCCGAAATGCCTTGATATGAATTAGCTAATAGTCCGGTTGCAGCATTTAAAGAATCCTGATTTTTTATAAATTTTCCGGTAGCCTGAGTAGCTCCATCTATATTCTTTACAAATTGATCAGTGGCACCCACAACATCCGACAAACTACTGAATTGCTGCGCTGTTGTTGTCAGGTTTTTAATTCCCTCTGATAGTTTCTTAACATCCTCATCATTTATTGTTTCGGAGAAGTTTAGCCCAACAGCACGGGATCCGGAAATAGCACCGGGATTTTGAATTTGATTCGTGTTTTGAATTTGAATTGATTCATTTCCCTGGTTAATCGCCTTTGAACCTCCTTCAAAATCGTATACTTTATCCCATTCGTAATCAACATGTGGTTGATCAAAAATTCCTAATGCAAACAAAAATGCTTCAACTGACATACCTATACCCAACATAGTACCAGCTCCTGGAAGATGTAAGATCTTGAACATTGCTCCGATAATTACAACCGAAGCTCCTAAACTATAGGCTGCCCCTAATTTTTGTTTTACTTCCGGCGAATTCCACCAGATATCAAATTTAGATTTATTTTCATCCATTTTTTTCTTCTTGATTTAATTTTTGGAATAATATTTATTATTCCCCATTATATGATCGCACACAACGGAAACCGATATATGGACGACTTTCATTTTGATATTCGTAAGTTTTTACGCCACATTGCAAGTAATATGCAATGTCTTTCCATGATCCGCCTTTTATAATTTTACGTTTCAAGACATCAGGGTCATCATTTTTAGCATTATACTGGAAACTAGGGTTCATATCCGAAACTAATAAACTGCTAGACACATCATATGCCGATGAAGTCCACTCTGCTACATTTCCAGCCATATCGAACAAACCAAAATCATTCGGTGGATACGAGGCTACTTTCATGGTCGTTGATCCCATGTCTTCGGTATAACTACCACGCATAGGTTTGAAGTTAGCCAAAAAACATCCTGTTTTATCACGCACATAATTGCCTCCCCAAGGGTACAATGCCATTTTTCGACCTCCTCTTGCAGCATATTCCCATTCTGATTCTGTTGGTAGCCGGTAATCCTGACCACCTATTGAATTAGCGCTGTTGAATAATTGGGTTCTCCATTGACAAAATGCCTGTGCTTGTTCCCATGTTACACCAACAACCGGATAGTTTGCAAATCCCGGATGTGAAAAATACATGCGCATTTTAGGATCATTGTATGAATACTGAAAATCACGAAGCCACATTATGGTATCAGGATAAACGTTTACAATATGCATTGAAATCAAATCCTTTCTGGTTGTTAACTTTCTTTCAATTGTTTTATTTATGATGACTCCATTCTCAACATAGGAAGTATCTACACGCGCTTTCGCATTTTTCGGATATGCACCGGTATTTACATTGTATTTGTTCTTTTGCAGAGCCGCCTGATCATAATTTATCCATTCGTACTTGTATTGAAGTTTTGCCGGATCTATTTGTTTTCTAAACCCTAAAGCATTGTCATCTTTGTAATACACTGATTCAAGAATTCCTCTCACTTCTTCATCTTTTGAATTCCATGGAATTTTCATTCTCCAGTTAAGACGTGCTGTTTCGGGACTTGCTTCATCGGTCTGATTTTTATATTTCATTCTGAATTCATCTTTGCCAGCTATAACAAGCTGACGTAAAACGATTGAATCACGAACCCAATTAACAAATTGTTTGTATTTATCATTTGTTATTTCTGTTTCATCCATCCAAAACGCATCAACTGTTACATTTATAGATTTATCATTAATCGCTCCGATAGCAGACTGATCATTTGCTCCCATCATAAAAGATCCCCTTTTGATAAAGACCATACCATATGGTTGTGGTTCAAAAAATTTGCTTTTGGTGCCTAGACCCGTTAATTCACCTGCAGGTTTGTTGCAAGCAACAAGCAAAACGGTCAGTACAATAATTATCAGATTTCTTTTCATTCTTGTGCGATTTATTTATTGAAATAAAAACTGTGATTCCTTTTCTTTGTTTATAATAGAAATAATATATTCATTATAATATCCTAATACTCTTGTATTTGCTATTCCGCTTTCCAAATATGTATTCAAAACTATACATTACTACTATCTCATGCGAACCTGAACTGACGGTGATTATCTGAGATGTAGGCAAATCATATGAATAACCGATTGACAAGCCTCCTGAAATATTGATACCTGCTAAAACGATCACTGCATCCTGAAACCGATAGCTTAAACCGCCCCAATATTTAGTATCATATTCCAACCGTGATGATACATCCAATTGCCATGAAGTGAAATCGGTTTTAAACAATGTACTCGGCTTTAATACAAATTTAGGATTTGCCAAAACCACGTTATAGCCTCCAGTCAGAAAAAGTGTACCGTATTCTTTGAACTCTGATTTGTCACCCCAGGTAACTGTAGGATTATTTATGTGTAAATAGGACAATCCACCATAATAAATTGGTGTTGAATAGAAAGCTCCAATGTTCATATCAAAACTCATTCCAACAACACTGCTCTTGGGTATTTCTGTATCTTCAGCTATTTTGTGGTAATCTCCGATCGGGATCAAATGTTTCTGAATACTGTCACCATTATTAAACCCTAAACTTACAAATCCAATATCGGTACCTATGCTTAAAACTCCGGTGCCTATTTTCTTTTTATAAGCATATTGCAAATGAGCAGACTGATTAACAAATTGGCCAACTTTATCATTTAAAAATTTGAACCCAACTCCATTATTACTTTTTCCTATCTTTAACGGAGAATTTATACTGAAGAAAGTTGTTTGTCCCGCGTTGGGAATCCCTAGCCATTGTATACGATGCTGTCCGGTTATTTGAATCATCTCATCCTCTCCTACCGCTGCAGGATTATAGGATGAATTATGAAACATGTACTGGCTCATCTGTGCATCAAATTGTGAAAATACAGAGCCTATGCTAATAAGTAATAACAAAATGCTTAATACTACTCTCTTCATAGGAATCTCTGATAATTTTTCGCTCACAACCTATGCTGATTTTCTGTTTTGACGATTGTGTCATTTATCAAACTGAAAAACCTCCAAAAAATTGCTTTGTTTAACACTTTTCTTTGAATTGATTTTTATTTGATAATAAAACGCCACAACTTCATCAATAAGAAGCACCATATCTAAATGAAGGTTAATATTCCTCCTCATTAAAAAAGAAGTCTTCTTTACTAGGATAATCAGGCCAAATGTCTTCTATACATTCGTAAATCTCTCCCTCATCCTCAATTTCTTGTAAATTTTCAATAACTTCAAGAGGAGATCCGGAGCGCATAGCATAATCTATTAATTCATCTTTTGTGGCTGGCCAGGGCGCATCCTCAATTTTTGAAGCTAATTCCAATGTCCAATACATAATCAGCTCGTTTTTTTTAAGTAAATAGTTAAGTTTATTTTATCTCTAATTTTGTGCAAAAATAGGGATTTTTTTTATTAATCATGCGTTTTCCAAGAAATTTCTTCACCTTCATTTTCAAGAGTAAAATACCTGGATAATGCAAAAAAATAGTCCGACAACCTATTAAAGTAAATAAGAATTTGATTATCAATAGAATATATTTCATTTACATCAAAAAGTCGACGCTCAGCTCGTCGTGTTATAGTTCTGCAAACATGACTCAAAGCTCCTGTTTGTGAACCTCCTGGTAAGATAAATGAATTTAACGTGGGCAACATAGCATCAATTCTATCGATTTCCTTCTCAATCTGCTCTATTGTGTCACTTTTTAATATTGATGCATCCTGAAGTGAAACTTTTGTGGTATCTGTTGCTAAATATGAACCAACGGTAAATAAATTATGTTGTATCTGTCGAAGGAAACTGACTTCTTCATCCCGAATAGGGTAAGTCGAAAGCATTCCTATAAAAGAGTTCAGTTCATCAACTGTACCGTAAGCTTCTATTCGAATATCATTTTTAGATACCCGTGTACCGCCAATGAGTCCGGTCTGACCTTTATCCCCGGTCTTTGTATATAATTTCATTTTAATCTATTATTAAACGAACTATTGTAATCCAGATACTTTAGTAACTCAATCAGTTTTAGAAACGCATTTTATAATGTTTTTTGTGCAAGTCTGAATTAAAAAAAACAATTCCAAGTTCAAACAAATCAATTGTTGTCATCACTTGTGGATGTTCTTTAATCTTTTTCCATGCCTTCTCCATATCAGCCGACCAATAAATATCATCCACCACTAACACAGAATTCTTATGAACTTTTGCCAGACATTGTTCAAAATAATTTAGTACAGCTCCGGATGTATGATTCGCATCTATAAAGATCAAATCCAATTGATTGAACTCATTCAACACTTCCGGCAGAGTTAAGTCAATATTACCAAGAACAATTTGTGCATTTTTAATACTTAGTTCCTCGAAATTCCGAATTGCAATCTCAGCAACCTGTGTGCAACCTTCCAAACTCACACATCGAATAGCCGATGATGAAGCTGCTAAATACGAAGTTGTTAATCCAACCGATGTGCCCAGTTCCAACGTATTCCGGGCTTTAATATAATCGGATAACCTATAAAGGAGTTGCCCATACTTTGCCGACTTAACCGATTTTTTAGTTATTTCCGCAACTGTCTTCTTTTGCTTGTTTCCAGTTCCGAATTCAGAAACATCTAAGATTCTTTTATCTTCCTTTAAAATTAATCGAATTTTTTCTATGGATGAAAATATATAATAAGAACTTTTATTATTTAGTACATATTTTGTAAAATGGAACATATAAGGCGAATGAACCCCAAATCCACTCGTATTTTTCGCAAATAGATAATGCAGGATAAACTTAAACGTTATTCTAAATCGTTTCATAATGCACAAAATTAGGAAAAAAAAATGATACATCAGGCATTATCGTTATTGTAAAATATGTCTTATTTAAGTAAATAAATAAATTTATTGTCGAATTCACCTTACGAGAAGTAAATATGCAACAGTTTGCGAAAATATTCAGGTTGTTTTTATATATATTTGTTAGATTAAAGGCTGGATTTATGTATTCGTTTATGATATTTTTATTTTCCCCACCTGCAAAACACAGAAAAAGGGAGATAAACTCCCTTTTCTGTAATTGAATTTGAACAAATATAGCTGAACTCTTTAATCAATTTAGTTTTCTCAGTATTTAAAAAACGGAGTAAATTTATTTATTGCATTCGGAAATAAGTACATATAACTTCCAATCAGAATAATGATATGAAGTGTATGGTCAATTCCAATTGTTGTTATATAATTAGATTCATTCGTATCAATATATTTTACTTTATATTTCCCGGTAAAGTAATCAATTATAAAATGTAGACTCCCATTTAAAAGACTAAATGCAAGTCCCTGCAAGAAAGTCAAACCAAGTATTAGCGGACTTAAAACAATAAAAAGAAGTGTGTAAATTCCCACATGTTCTGCCAAATAAGGTAATTTCAACGCTTTAAGCTTACTGAGTTTTCGACCTTGAAGAAAAAAATCTCCAATTGCATGCATTAATATAAGGATAATGATTCTGCCCATAATGATTATAATTAGTGTTTGGCAAATATAAATAAAAGTTTTAAAATAGCTCCAAATATTTTCTAAATAATAAAATTTTAGTGTTTTTTTTCTAAAACGAATTTAAGTATCCTATCACTTTATAAAAGAATCTTACAAATGATAATACTCCTTTCTAAAGACTTTTTAAAGAAACCCCCTGTAGGTTCAGGGGGCTCTTGAATATACTAAGTAATATTAGTCTTAAACGGATCGTTATTAAAATACTCCGGTGCATTCTTTGTTTCAAATGGACCTATTGGTGGATCTGATTCCAGGATCAGTGAAATTTCATTGTCCAGTTTCACATGCTCTATCATTGGAGCTGTATATACCCGTTTTGGTTTATCTGTTGATCTCATATCGTTGGATGTATTAGTTTATTATTACCTTCTTTGTGGTGCTCTTTCCTGCTATACTTACCTTTACCAGATAAACTCCGGGGATGAATTTCTTTTCTACCACGGTGATTGTTCCTGTTGTTGACTGGCTTGTCAGCACTTGGCCTATGGCATTGCAAACCGTGACAGTTCCTTCACCAATAGCATCTTTTCTGTTTACTGTAATCTGACCTTCCTGGTTCCTGTAAATAAATATCGATTCACTGCCGCTTGCATCAGTATTACCAATGCCGGTTGTAACGGAAGTTGATTTAAACACAATGCTGAAACGCGAAGTAGTGCTCACTTTTTCCGAACTAAAAATGTAAGGGTTGCCCGTTACAAGCTCTTTTTCTGTGTTCAATAGTTTATCCCGCAAAACAATTCTAGTGTTTTCATCAAAATTGCTTATCTCTGTTGCCCGGATCGTGAATGAATTATCTTCACCTGTAGTAAAGCCCATTGGTACTTCTTCGTTTGTATAAACACTATTTAGTCCATTGATAACCAGTTTTTCAGATGCTACAATGGTATAAATTTCAGGTATTGCCGGATTATTGTTTGACATTTTACCCGAATCATAGGCATCATATCCATCCAAAGCTTTAGCATTAAACAACACAATTGCTTCATCACTATTGATACCATTCGACACCTGCAAACGTAACACCTGTTGGGTTGAACCGGCTGAAGAACGGGTTTTCAGACGGTTTGTAGCAACATCCTGATGCGTACGCATGGCGTTGGTTAAAGACAGGGTTCCCGTGGTTTGTCCCGTTAATACCCGTACCCAAAAGGCCTGCATAGGAGGTATAAAGCCGGTTACTGCTATGCCATTATTGGTAGTACCTACTCCCGGAGTGGCATTGAAAGTGTCGAAAACATAGACAGATGGTACTGCGGAATTCTTCGTACGGTACCACATGGTTGCTTCAAGATTCGTTGAATTAGTCTGTGCCAGCAACCAGTTTAAATACGAAGGATATGGATTCCCTACCAGGTTAAAGCCCGTACTTGCCACAGCCGAACGGGTTAGCGTAGAATTGGATTGTGCCCCGGTATTTAATGCTCCTCCGGTAAACATAATGTTCCCGTTTATTGGAATAACATTCGCCACATATCCTTTTGCCACAGTGAATGATGGGTCGGTGGTGATCCAGGTAGCCGAAGGTTCAGCATAGCTCCAAAGGGTATTTCCGGTTGTTCCGGTCACGATACCGGCTGCTGCACTGGCTACAGGGCTCGATACATACCAGTTTCTGCCACTGCTTACATATTGCTGCACATTGGTTGCACCGCTCACTGTTAAGCCTCCCGTAGAGCCGGTAGCATTCATGTCTACAAAAGTGCCGGTACCCGTAGCAGCATCACTGTTAATATATAAGTTGGTTGCCAGGGTGGTATTGCCACTGTTCAGGGTAAGTTGCCCACCACCGTTAATCGTTAAATCATTGATTGTATTATTGGCATTGATCGTACAAGCACCGTCAATAATGGCATTTGAAGCAGCAGGAGGTACTACATTGAACGTTACACCACTTGTTGTGGCATTATTCCAACGAACTGCATCTGTATAATTTCCCGTCCCGGTAAAACAATACTTAGCCAGCAAACGATTAGCCGTAGCAGCCGGAAGATTTTCTATTGTGGGCTGTGGCATTTGGGTAAATAAACCGGTAGTACCAACTTTATACACGATACCCGGGGTAGTTGTATTATCATACGTGGTTACTCGGTTTACTGTATGGTTTATCATATTCGGATCAAATGCCAGACCGTGTACTACTTCTTCAAATGGATGTGTAGATGAAGTATATGGAGGGAGAATTCCTAATGCTGCAAATTGCACCTTAATGGTGGCTAACTTGAGAAATGCACCGGGCAATAAAAAGTCAATTTGTTGATAAGTTGGATTAGCAAGTGCGTTTGTTACAAATACTATATAACCCGGATTGCCCGTTATAGTGACTTTTTGAGCATCAGTTGGATTGATAGTACCTGTTTTGCCATACCACCCGACTAAATTGGTTGATACAAATGTGACTGCATCAGCCTGTGAAATGTTCGCACTTTGAGCACCATAGATCCCTTGATTATAAACAATCTTACATTGTGCGGCATCAAGTCCGAATGCTACATCACCCGTATTGTGAAGCTCCAGATCAAAGGTAAATGATGTTTCATCCACTTGTTTGAAATTGGTAAGTTTGTATTTCTCGGCTTCTAATGCGTACATGGCAAACGGCAGCATTACAAAGGCTAAAACGACATAATATTTTAAATACTTTTTCATATCCATATTTTTTATTGTTTATTTTCAAGGAATCTTTCTGGTTACACCTGCATTCAGATTGGTTAGTAACAATCCGCGATCAGTTGCATTGACAGCTCCATCACCATTTAAATCAGATAAAACATATCCTAAAACAGCTGAATTCAAATCTACTAATAACATTGAACGGTCTGTTGTATCGATATCGCCGTCCTGATTTATGTCTGCACCGTAAATTGTATATGAATTATCAGCCATTTTTAGTAAATTTCCTCCAAATACCAATAGTGGATCACCAAATGATTGGCTAACTGAACTTCCGGCAAAAGATACGGGTGTTGCTGTTGTGGTTTCAATGCTATTTCGGTGTTTAATCGTGATATAATAGGATCCGTTATAGCTTGCAGGAATTGCTATTGAAGCTGTTCCGGTTGTGCTTAATGGCACATCGGTAGCAGTATAGACTACTGTAGCATACGTTGTTGCATCATGTAATTCAATGGTTATATGATCTGCAATCCCGGAAGGCCATTGGGCTGTTGAGGAATTTTGTAAAGCCTGACGCATTGCACCCGCTCCGCCATAGAGACCCTGAAGCATAACAGAGGTCAGGGTTAACGTTGTATTATTTGAACCACCCGTAAATGTTCCAAAGGAAGTTAATCCGGTTGCACTCAATTGATGCGATACTACATTGGTTGCATTGTAAGCCGTGAAAGGAGTTGGAACTACTCTCCAGGTATTGATGCTGCTTTCTGTTCCTGTTACATCTGACGGCATATATTGTAAAGTCGCATCAGAGGTAAAAGCTGCAATTCCTGTCTGGGTTATATTCCAATACCGATTCAGAGATGAACCAATATTCAGAGGATCATTATATTTGGCATTCACAACATTCACACCGGCCACTGCTCCTGCAGCAAAAGTCCCGGATGTAAAATTTAGCGTCACAGGTGAATACTTGGCAGTAACATTGTTGTCCCCGATTGGAAATGTAAAAGCTCCGATTCCCGACCATACTTTTTGAACCTGTCCTGTACCGGTTGCGACAATCATGCTCGTAGTTGAAGGGATACCTGCAACTGTTGCCGAACTGCCAAAAGTAAAATTAGTATTCCCAATATTCACCAGACCACTGGTAAATGTCATGCTCCCGTTCACCTGAGTGTTGTTCGTTAGCACAACACCGGCTGGATTATTGACAGTCAGATTTGGAAATATAAATGGAACTGCAGTTGTACCTCCCAGAGTTTGAGAGGTTGTACCGTTAAGTACTACCAAACTTCCAGAAGCAACAGCACCCAAAATATCTGCTCCTGCAACATTATTCGTAAGATTTCCAGTGAGTGTTAATGTCCCTGATAAATCAATTGTTGCCGGGGTAATGTTAGTCTCATTCCGGTAATTGCCATTTACTCCGCCTATCGTCAGATAAGAGCCTGTTCCAACAGCGATTTTCGCACCGTTGTTATAGATCCCCTGTGCAAATAAGCCTGAAGAGAATAGTATCAATAGTGTATATATTAGATATTTTTTCATTGTTCTGTTGTTTTAATTTGATTTGGTTTAACTTATGATCAATGTCTGGTGAAACAGATTATAAATATCTGTTTCCACCAGAATATTATTTAGAACGCTCGAACAGCACGTACATAAGTTAAATTTGAAGTACTACTATAATAAGTTGAATTTTTATAGATATTATAGTCATATATACCTCCAAGTGAGTAATGACAGTAAGCAATGGCAGAACTATATTCGGTAGAAGACCAGTACAAACAACCTGAACCTGCATAGGAAGGAGTCGTGGTCAGATTAATAATGGCTCTCTGATCGCATAATATCTGAAGTTCATCATGTGAAGGTAAATACCAGTTTGTAATTCCAGGTAGATTTGTTCCTCCGGCTGTGTAAGCCGCACATAATTGAGCAGCTGTTCCGGCGCCGCAGGAAGCTACAATTAAATTTGTATTATTCAACCCTGCGTAAATAACATTGCCTCCTTGAACTGTTCCAATACCAACTGTAGTGCCATAACAACCCCAGGCAACTGAATTACCCTGATCTACAAGTGCCCCAATCAACCCATGTTGTCCAGTTGGATCAACATAAATGACCTTTCCACCTGCCAATGCGTCTCCTATTGCTTTGGGAGTACCGGTTGTAAAACTGTATTCATTTCCATACGTGGTATTATTTAGATTATCGGTGCAATAAGCTCGTATAAAGTACGTAACCCCATTTGTTAAACCAGTTAGATTACTGATAAAAGTACCTGTCCCTGTTCCGTCATTTGTAAAACTATTAGCCAGTGTTGGTTTTGTACTCGTATTCCAACATACTCCACGGGCATTTATTGTGGCGCCTGCACCGATAGTTCCACCACATACAGCAGTAGAAGTTGTAACCGAAGTGACTGGTGACGTTTGGAGAAGACCTGTTGTAAAAGTCAATTCATTCCCATAGACAGTAACCCATGTATATGAGACAGTACTATAAAGACTTATATATGATCTGATATAATAAGTTGTGTTTGAAACTAGTCCGGTAATATTGGTTGTCCACGGCGTAATATTAACAAGAGGATTAACTGAACCATTGGTCGTATTAGTAGCGACTAAAGTTGGAGTTGCAGAATTGGATACTGTTGAATAAGCCACACCATAATTTTGATAATTCTGATATCCGCCTCCATTCCAGTTCATACTTGCGCCTGAGATAACAGAAGTACTTTGGATATTGGTAGCAGCT